>ENA-ORXM01002404-ORXM01002404.1-marine-metagenome-genome-assembly--contig:-NODE-2404-length-21887-cov-3.322696_pt1 | contig 21887 bp, 18 predicted proteins | sample MGYA00237867_ERZ511480 | MGnify/ENA primary metagenome ERZ511480 (study PRJEB26309, sample SAMN06266103) | marine metagenome | isolation source: Algal blade | place: United Kingdom:Sidmouth, United...
TATTTAAAACAAAAGGACTTGTTTCATAATCTCTTTTTATAATTTGGGTAATCTCCATAAAAAAAATTTAATTTAAAAGGATTAATTAGTTAATAGAATATTAATGGATTTCCATATTCCCCTTGCAGTCCAAATACTAGCCACTTGTTTTTTTATACCATTCCCAAATATCATGATGCTGCATACACAAAAACACAAATCAATCTTTGTATTCTTGAAAAATAGGCTCAACTACTTGTGACATGAGAATTTGAAGGATTTAAAAAAACAACGGAAATTTGCTTGAATTTCTGCTTTACAAAGATTGTAAAATGATTGTTACATTATTTAAAAAAACCGAAACGTTTTCAACAAGTTTTTAACAAACATTAAAAAGCTTGAAAACTAAGAAGTTAACAAAAAATATTAGTCAATATATTGATTTTCAATTGTTTATAATTTTTTATAAATCAAAAATTCAGACATATCCATTGTTACAGGTCTTAACTCTTCATCCAATTGAATCGTATATTCTGCATTATTACCTTCAACTAAAAATACAATATCTATAAAATCTTTTCCCATTTTAGGGATTCCATCTGTTGGTTTTAGTAAGGTTCGAATCCAATAGTATAAAGATGCGTTATCTTCATTTGGAATAATCCATTCAGGAATAGGAGCATCTGGATTAGAAACCTGATTCTTAACGACAAACGCTTTATCTTTGACTTTTGCGTTTACAAAGCCCCATTTTTCTTTATACAAACCATCAAAAATAGGTTTATATTCTCGTTGCAGTGTATGTAGTTTTTCATGTATTAAAAGCGCACCAAATCTCTTGATCAAAGTTAATCGCTCTTTTTCAGACATACTATCGCTCCACCCTTTACTAAGATAATCAATATGCTTCTGGCTTATTATTATATAAGCTCCTCTCGTGTGCGCAAAACCACCACACAGCCAATTCTCTATTTTTATAAATTTCCAAGGGTGATTAGCTACAAGCGAGATATTATGCTCTCTCATAATTTGGTCAACTTGCTGAGCAACAAAAGAAATGCATTTTTTTTCGCTGGGTGTAAAATCAATTACAGCGGAAGCAAATTTTATTCGGGCAAAATTTCTTGCTTCCTCTAGATTATTTGTTAGCATTTTTTCTTGAGTAAAAGTTTCTATTTCTCTAATTTGAAGTTTTGAAAAATAAGCTTCAAAGGACTCATCAAGAATAGCTACTTTTCCTTTATTTTTAGACAAAAAGCAAAGTGGAGTTTTTTCATTGTTATTATGAAGTTGAAAACGATTACCACAACTGATTAGTGTACATAAAATAATTAGATAAATTATCCTCATTTTTATTGTTTTTTATTAAAGTACTAAAGTAGTTTTTTCCTTGTAAAAGAGTAGCCATTGACTGTCAACAGAGGCAATTTTAATTTATAACGTTTTAACCTTAATATCAGTCTATTGTTCTGTTTTCAATTGATTAGCTACTCTTATTAGACTACAAGAAAAATCATTTTTAACGTAACAGTTTCTAGTTACTCTTTCTAGTTAACTAAAAGTTTTTTCATTATTAAAGAGTACTTAGAAAGGTAGGCTTTATTCTATTATAAATCTTTTAACAAGCTCCCCTTTAGAAGAAGATAATTTTATAGTATAAACCCCTAAATTAAGTTCTTTAACATTAATATTCAATAAATTACTTCCTATAGTTGTTGGAACTTCTAATTCTTGAAGCATCTGCCCTAGGTTATTATAAATAGCCAGTTTTGCATCATTTTTTTCCTCCAAAATGTATTCTACTGTTATGTAATCTTTTGCAGGATTAGGATAAACTAGCATAGTGTTGGCAGCAGTTTCTTTAGAGTTTATAGTACTAATTACCGTTCCAGTAGTCCTAACATCATCAAGGAATAAACCATTTCCATAATCGCCAATAGCTTCAAAAGCAATTAAAACTTCTGACTCTCCTATATAAGTAGAGATAGGAACAGAACCTGCCGCCCATTGAGTAGCTGTAGGAAAAAACCGACCAGTAGATACAGCTGGTGCTGTGGCTAACTGAGATCCCGATTTAGACCAAAGTGAGGTCCAAGAACTTCCGCAATCGGTAGAGATTAACACGTTAAAAACATCATTCTCAGCAGTAAACTGAGCATAAGCATAAGACCACTCTAATAATACATTTGTACCTAAAGGAATAGAAGAAAAATCTAGCTTCTCATATATTATCTTAGAAGATAAACCAGGATATGTTGAAAACAAATCCCATCTAAAACTATTTGCTGAATTTCCAAATCCTCCAAGATCCCAATTCACATTGGCATCAATACTGCTATTTACTACATCCGCACTTATCTCATTCGGGTTATCAGCAATTGCGCCAAGAGGAGCTATTGCACCAACAGCCAAAGTCTCAAAGGAAGTAGAAATTGATGTACCGACACTAGAAGAAGGCGATGAGAGTCTAGAAAGTGGTCCATCCTTTATATTATTATTAACAGGAGTAATGTCGTATAAAGTATTATCATAGCTTGCAAAATCATATGAATAAATAACGGTAGTAGTTCCTCCTAAAAGTGTAATAGCAGGAAAATTAATAGTTGCTGTATTCCCAGATGCCAAAGGATTAGTAACCATTTGACTAACTGGCGCATTATTACCAATTACATAACTTACTTCAAAAGAGTTAATTGTTATATTACTTGTATTTTCAACAGTAATAGTTGGAGTATAACTATTCGCACAATAAGTACTAGCTCCTGTTGCGTTTGTAGTGGCGTTCATATCTGCAATAAAGGTTCCTGGAGGCGTTACAATAGTTTTTGTAGCATTAGCAGCATTTAAAACTGATCCTGTAGGTGTTCCTTCTGTCACAAAAACGGCGACTTCTATATCTCCTGGAAATACATCAACTCCATTATAGTCATGAGGCAGCAGATAAACGTATTGATTACTATACAGTGATGAGGCTCCAATATTGCTAATATTATCTCCTGCAAATGGAGTAAGATTATGTCTAACCATATGAGTATGGTTATAGTCTCCATTAGGTAGCATTTGAGTAGGGTTATAAACTGGACCTCCAGCTTGAGGACCAGGTATGTTATTTTGGTTTATAACAACGTGCATTTTATTGGATGTTCCAGGACCTGCGCTAGTATAATAAGCTTCCACATCCACAATCAATGTATCTTGAGTTGGACCTATAGAAATTCTAGCATTTGCACCTACATTAACCACTGAAGGCTGTCCTAGTACTGTTGTAGCATTTGTTACCCAATCAGCTCTATAGTGCATAACTCCAGTACCAAAATCTGTACGATTTATTGCTCCAATAGGATAACCTGCTACTGGGAATAAGTCTTTTACATAATTGGAAAAGGGAACTCTAAAGTCTGGTTCTCCAGCAAAAGGCATTGCATAGCCCCCAGTATGGTAATTTAATAAAACAACACGTCCAGGATTATTATCATATATTTGCTGTGCTATTTTATGTCCATCAGGGCAGTTTACACACTGTATTCCTGTCAACTCTTCCAGTACAATATTTTTATTTGTTGGAGCAGTTCCAACTATCGACTGTCCATTAATAGTACTTGATGTAATACCAATTAAAAAAAACAACACTATCTTTCTTACACTCATAAGATTTAATTTTTGTAACATTATCAATAAACTAACATTACAAAAGTAGGTCTCTTAGAGTGCTAATAAAATTTTATTTTATACACTTTATTGACACCAAGTCACACAACAAAACCAAATAACCAACTAACTACCAATACAATACATTCACTAATTTTTGACATTACCTCTTCTCTTTTTTCAAGTAAAAGAACAGATTTTTTCTTCAACCCATCCCAATAAATCAAACAACCCGTATACACAACTATCCCTATCCCCTTGTATTTTTTTTATCTTAATTTTAAATTTTTGAAAATATTTCTTTTTTGCTTCCCCTTTTGGAAGATTCATAATCTTCTGCAAAAACAAAATTAAAGCTAACTCTGTTTGATAAATTTGTCCCCTATTTCTAATAAAACGATAGGTAGAAGCTCCTCCATATTCAACATAAAACTGATAGCCCATTTCAAAGTTAGCAATCAGATGAATCAACTTGATTCCTACTTGAAACTCTAAAGAAGTCTCTTTATCTCCATTTTGTTCAAAATATTCAGTCCATTTAATTGTTCTTTGATAATCCTTTGCTAAAAAGTAGTTATATGCCAACAAAAAAATAAGTTCCGTTCTATTATTAGGAGCTATATAATCCACAAAACTCATAAATTTCAAAGACAACTCTTCGATATGTTCTAAAACCGTAAAAGAAATTTGATTCACAGAATAATGTAATAACCAAACACTTAAAATAATATTTGTTCTATATATTTCTTCATCCAATGATTGTAGTTTTATTTCTTCTAAATATTGAATACATTGTAGTGTATTTTTTTTATTGTGCCTAAATATTTCTGCAACCGCTAAATTTGAAACACCACTGATGTATCTCATAGGATACATTTTACAAAAGTTGGAATTTTGCTGAAATAATTCCACATTTTGTCGCTTTGCCTTGTAAGCATCCTCTGACGCCCCTATTATATTTGCTCCGTACGATAAAATATGGAAACGAGTTGTTTTAGCCAATAGGCTAAGTCCATTAGACTCCTCTTGATAAAAGGGAGAATTAATCATTTCATCTAATTTTACGGATTCATCAGTAGCTTTAGTCAACGATTGATTAAATTCAACAGCAAAAAAAGTATTCATCATTACACTATACTCTCTAAAATTTTTCCATTGTTCGATAATTTCAAACTCTTTTTTAAACCCCATTTTATTATACGCTATAACCGTTTTAATGCAGTCCATTCTCTTTATTATAGTCTCTTTTAGGTACAACAACTGCATGGCGTAAGGAAATAATTCATATTCTAAAGTCTTTTTTAATGTTTTTTCTAATAGAGTCAAAGCTTGATTATACAATTTTTTACTACTCAAAAACTCAACCTTCTCTATCTCATTATGAATTTTTGACAAAATCTTCTTTTTACTATTATAATCACAAAAACAATTGAGTATTAAGTTGTTTAAATAATTTTTGGCAGCAGAAAATTGCTTTTCACTAAAGTGATCTTTAAATAGCTTGATAAGTTTGCTTTCGTCATATTTCTTCTGTTTTGCTATAGCATCAAATAATCCATAATAAATACTTGTTTTTACTGAATTTGATTTATGTGCAAATTTTTTAAAATATGACTTTTCAAATTTATCAAGGGAACGTATTAATTTATGTAAGTTTTGAGACATACTATTTTGTTTTAATAAACTTGATTATTTCTGTTGGAAGATACTAGAAGTTTACAAAGAAAAAATCAAGTTGCGGTGCACCGCAAATATCATTGAACATTAAAAAAGTACCATTCATTACAAATTATAGCCAAACTAGTACTAGTTACCGATTTAAACCTTTTTCAATTCTTGGAAGAAGTTTTTAATGCCCAAATGATGCAAAAAACTCAAAATTTTAATAATTTTCTAGTTGGCAATCAAAAAAAATGTACTTATTTAAAGAATAAGTGCATCATTATTTTTTTTCTACGTCTTTATAATTGAATGTTCACTTTAATCATTTATTTATGAATCCAATAGCTATTCATTATCAACCTATTTTGAAATTTATTAGTACGAAGGTGCAAAATGACGAAGATGCGGAAGATTTGACACAAGAAGTTTTTATCAAACTATTTCGGTCAACAGAGAAAGGCATTTTAATTAATAATCCTCAAAATTGGTTATTTAACATTGCTAAAAACATTGTCATTGATTATTATCGTAAGAAAAAAATAGTTTTAGAAGATATTAACGACAATAACAATCATTACTTAAAATGTGAAGAAGACGAACTAACATTCAGTGAAGATCAACGTCTTTATTTAAAGGTCTATTTAAGAACGGTTATACAAGGTCTTCCTGAAGAGTATCGAAAACTCATCGAAATGTCAGAATTTCAAGGGCTTTCACAAAAAGAAATTGCTGAAGAATTAGGAATGAATTACGCAACTGTTCGATCCAAAATACAACGAGGTCGCCAAAAAATAAAGAAGGCTATTTCAGATTGTTGTGAAATCATTCAAGGAGGAAAAGGCTCCATTATTGGTTACCGACCAACAGAAAACAAGCATTGCGACTTCAACTGTGAAGTAGGAAAAGTTTATTATTTATAATATCAAAACTATATAATTATGAAAAAGAAGTTTTTAATCTTAACTGGGATTGTTACTGCTACAAGTGGTCTTTATTGTTTTTTCAATTGCTGCCCTTTCTGCTGCTAAAAGACTAGCATTAAACTATTTAACAAAAGTCATTTTAGTCTATCTAGGGTGGCTTTTGTTCTTTTCTATATTAGCACATCAGATTAAAACTTGTCTTAAAAATTAGTCTATTTCTTCCAAAAAATTAAACAAATCATCTTCCTCATAATAAGATTCGAACCATTTGATTCTAGACATCACAAAATGAAGCACAGCGTCTTGCTCTTTTTCTAGATCAAAATCTAAATGAATCGCCAGTTTTTTATTTGGCAAATTAGTCCTCAAACAATGAATTCGAAATACTTGAATAGGATAATCTACAAAGCTTTTGGAAATTAAGGCTTGACAAGCTTTGATAGCATAACCATAACCCATATAGTCAACACCTAACCAATAAGCTAATTGTACGCTTTGGTCAGTCACCCGCCCACTATGCAAAGATATTAAGCCCATCAAGTTTTTTTTGTCCAAACCTCATAAATATGCGCCCCTAAATAAAAATCTAGGTGCGCATTTTTTTGAAGGTATGCTTCAGCTTGTCCCTCCGTTTTAATTTCCTTTAAATGTGGCAACCACTGTTCTAATTCCATGCGATTTTGCTGGACTAGTTTTAGCCATAGTTTGGCATTTTCAGGCTTTGCTTTTTGGAGGTATAGCATGAGTTAATATATTTTCGAGCCATTCGCAGGTTAAATAGCCCCCTTAGTTAGCCATGATAAGCCACGAAGTAACACCATAAGAATCCAATTAAAAACTCCGAACAGGGCTATGACCTCAAGAATAGGAACACCTTAAACCGATCTAAGGAAGCACCACAATCTGTCCTATAGGAACAGGGTATAATGTCAAAAAATGCTAGCATAACAAAATAGAAGCAGGAATTATTTCTTTTTATGCATATTATCATGATCTTCACGCGCTTTAGGGTCACCTAATTTTGCAGTGATTTTCCATTCAGGAAAATTTTCTCTTAATATTAAGACAGCTTTTTTCAATTCTGTTTTTACAACTTCATTAGTTCCATATAATACAATTTTAAACTTACGTACTTTAGTTACCCAACTCATAACAACATCGGCTTCTTTACCAGTATCTTCGATACAACGTACGGTAAGTTTTTCATCTTTACTCTCAATAACATCCAGTTTTTTTGCAACTTTTCCTAATACATGTTTTTTTATCCAATCTTTAATTATTTGATCTTCCTTTCCTTTCAGTTTTTCTGGAATATTAAATGTAGCTAGTTTATCTTCATAAATTTTTTCTCTTTTAAAACGAACCCTGTCAAACTCTGCTTTATCTTCTTTGGTAGAACTATCCATTACTCGTATTCCATCATAGGTAGGATCATCAGAATCAGAGTCAGAATCTGTAAATATATCTTCCTCTTTTTCATCATCATCACTAACGATTTTTTTTACTCTTTCCTCTAACTCCTCAAAATTAACTTGAAGCTTATCCTTTACTATCTCTTCAAAATTTTTCTTTTCCATTTCTAATAAATTTAATTTGCTTTAGTAATTTTAATTTGATTATTAATAGATTTCAATTCTTTAAAAAGTCTTTCGACCAACTTTACATCCTCAATCTCTAATGCTTTATCTAATGCTTCCTTTTTATCAAGATAATTCTTAATTAATGGGTTCAAAAGAGTCCAGTCGATTCTCATTTTTTCTAAGTTTTCTTCCAAAGCCTTTAGTTTATCAGGAAAAGATACTTTTTTCCCTTCCACAAAAGTCTTCCACTTATTAAGATGCCCTTCCAAATTATCTAGATTAGCCTCAATAACACTCGGGTCAATCGAGTCGCCTTTTTCTAGATTGTCAATAAACTGCTCCATATCGCCCAAAGCCTTGGTATAAATACGTTCCTCTTCAGCTTTCACAGCATCTTGATCATTTGTATTTCCTTCCTTAGCAGCTTGGCGTTTTTCAAAAAAAGCATTCCATTTTTGATAGATTTTTTGCCAAGTTTCTGATTTTTTATCTGTAATCAAAGTAGTTGCTTCTGGAGCAACATCAGTCTTCCATGCAGCACATAGATGTTTGAGCCGTTTCAAAATTTGATTTTGCTTGACTAGCAAAGGCATTTTTTCTTCTTCATTTTTTGCCGCAGCGATTGCTTTTTTTACTTGTTCTATTGCAACATGATACTTTTGCAAATCTGCCCCAATTGTTTGTAAAAGATCACCTTCAGATTTTTCAGAACCTGTTTCATTACTAGTAGATTCTACTGCATTCAAATCGCCAACAACTTCAAAAAAGGTTTTGGGCTTGAATGTTTTAAAAATCTTTTTGATTGGTTTTAGTAAGTTGTCTTGTGTTAACTTTCCTTTTTCGGGGCACAAAGAAATTTGAATATCTGTTCCTACTTGCACTACTTTACAGGTACCGTAAGAGTACGCTTTCAAATCCATTGTTTTACTCGCTTTCAAATCCTTTTCCCAAGTATTCTTTTTCCCTAGATACAACAATGGCTGCCCTTCTTCAGAATTACCACCACCCCAAGTCAGATGCTGCCCAGCCACCAAAACATAATCACAAACACCATTTGTACTAGCGTCACCAAGTACTTCTTTTACTGTTTTTTTGAGCAATGCTTGGTAGCCGTTGTACTTTAGCCCTTTAACAGCATCCAATTTGCCTAATTTTGCTTTCATTTTTAATTATTTTAGTAATTTTAATTGGTTAGATAAATCCCTTTATTTCACTTATTAAATATAATAATTTATTATTAATAAATCAAGGATGATTCTATTTTAATCCTAGTAAATAGTCTACCAATAAAAACTTATCTTTGTTATAGTTTTTTCTTATACCTCTACTCTACGCACAACAATTCTACCTTTATTATCATCCATAAGAGTACAAAGCATTCTCAAAAACCTATATTCATTTTCCTTTTTGTCACAAGTCCTTTATTACATGATTTTTCTGAGACAACAACTCATTCTAATTTTACTTATTTTGCCAACCTTTTTACTGGGGCAAGACAGTGTGCAGTACAATCTGTTGTGGAGAATTGAAGGCAATGATTTACAACAGCCTTCTTATTTATTTGGGACGATGCATGTAAACGATGCAAGAGCATTTAATTTTAGTGATTCTGTTCTCTTAGCTTTAGAACGTTGCGAAACTTTTGCCTTAGAAGTTCATCCTGACACTATGATGAATAGTATGTTTCAAACGCTCTTTAATAGCTCTGAAGAGAATAATTTGATGGAAGTATTATCAGAAGAAGAATACCAACAACTCAAACAAAAATTTGAAGAAAAAAGCACCTTAGATTTAGACAAAATTAACATCCAAAGCCCCACTATGCTTAGTTCTATGATGGAGCCTGACGAAGATAAAGAGGACGATAAAGCTACTTTTGTAGATGCCTATTTGTTTGGGATTGCTAGAACACTCAATAAATCCATTTCAGGTTTAGAAAGCATGAAAGATCATTCAGATGCTTTTTCTGATTATAACAAAGAGCAACAACGGGCTTTTCTGTTGGGCTTAATCAATGATGATTATGAAACCGATTATCAACAACTGCTAAATGAGTTGGTAGACGTTTATAAGGAAGGAAATATTACCAAGATTGGAACAATGGCAAACGTTTTTACAGCAGTAGATTCTCAACTGATTCGCAGAAATTTTGTAATGGCTACTAGCATGGAAAAGTTGATGCAAAAACAATCTTTGTTTGCTGCTGTCGGAACGGCCCATTTACCAGGCAAAGATGGCATCATTGATATTCTAATTCAAAAAGGCTATCGTGTTTTACCTGTAACGGCAACCTTCTCAGGTGTTGCCAATACGTATGCGATTGATTATGATAAAATGTCTTGGTATGCTCAAGTCGATAGCAGTTTAGGTTTTTCAATTGATTTCCCTGGTGAACCCACCCAAATTGATTTATTTAACAATCTAAATACCTTGATGTATGTAGATTTAACCAATGAAGTTTTTTTGGCAGCTTACAGTATTGATATGCGAGGTGGAAAGGTGCAAAACAAAGAAGAATTAATAGAAAAGACCATCCAGAATTATTTAAGCCAAAGTGATCATGTTTTATTAGAACGCAATCAAATTTTCTTGAACGGCATTGAACGAACGGATATTATTATAGCCCAAGATTCGAGCAAACAGCTTCGGATACAGTTTATTGCTATGAATAATATCTTGTATTATTTTATGATTGGGAATGATGCACAACAGATTAGAGGATCTTATGCCAAACGTTATTATGAATCTTTGCGCTTATTTAAACCCCAACCTAAAGTAGACACAGGATGGCACTTTAATTATCTAGCACAAGCAGCTGTGTCCATTGCTTTTCCTTCCAAACCTACTTACCAATCCGAAAAAAGTGCTTCTCAAAGCAATAAACATCCCTACATTTATCACAATTATACGGCAAATGATTATGGTTCCATGACCGCTTATGCCTTTCGATACTTTGATCAACCAGTGGGGTACGCTCGCTCAAACAACAAGGATCAAGTCTTCAATTTTATAGCTAAAAACTTCCAAGAACGAAACATTATTATTAGAAAAACAGACACGATTCTCAAAGATGGTATTCAAGGGAGAAGTTATGATTTGTTACTCGAAAATAAGCATTATATCCGTTGCAAAGTTTACTTGAGAGGTGCTAGAACTTATTATTTGTTCCACCAAAATCTAAACCAAGGAGATAGCACTATCCAAGAAGATGCTTTTTTCAAATCTTTTTCTTTTGTAGATTATAAAACGCCACAGTGGATTTCTTTTGTAGCAAAAGACAGTAGTTTTTCTATTCATTTTTTTACTAAACCTCGCATTAAAAAAGATACTTTTAATAATTACCACTTGAATACGACCAATTATTATAGTGTCAATCCAAATTCAGGAATGCTCTGCAATCTTCAAGTTGCCAAAGTGAGCAATTATTTCAAAATTGAGCATTTAGATAGTTTCTATCAGTCGATTCCCCGTCTAAGATATGGCGACTCTATCATTAGCACCAAAGACATTCAAGTAGGGAATTGTTTAGGAAAAGAACGCATTATTCAGCAGAAATTTCAAGATAGAATTATACGGCAACGTATTTGGCTAGATGCACAACAGCTTTACATTTCTAAAGTCTATATTGACGATGACAGCATCTATAGTAGTTCTGCCAATCAATACTTTAATTCTTTCAAGCGCCTCAAAAATTCAGCTACTTTTGATCCTTTTAAGACCAAAGACCAACAATTGTTACGCGACTTACAATCTAAAGATAGTTTAACTAGATACCGCGCTAACAATGCTTTGGCTTTTTATGCTTTTGACCGTTCTAATGTAAACGATATTCTTACCGCCGCTCAATTGAAGTATCCCAAAGATAGTTTGACTACTGCCACTTTAATTTATACTTTGCAAGATATTGCGGACGCTAGTATTGTCCCTAAACTAGTTGATTTATACCAACAGGCAAGTACTAATACAGCTACTCGCATTGCTATTTTACAAACTATTCCTGTATTGGATAGTGCGAGAGGAATTGCTACTTATATTGATTTATTACAGCTGCCTGCTTTTATTTCTAATCAGTATGATTATACCGTATTCAGTATTTTTTATCGTTACCCTAAGCAATTTAAAGAGAATTACGAGCGTATTTTAGCTTTAGCTAAATATGATACCTACCGTTATTATATTATTGCATTCAGCGCGCATTTAGTGCAAAGCGATTCTATTTTTGCTCATAATGCAATACAGTACCTTCCCAATTGGTTGCCTTATTTTAATGTTGATTTGGAAAATTATGAGGCTCCTTCTAAGCATTTTTGGGAGAACAACACTCCACTCTTATCCGAGTACTTACGTTTTTTCTCTATTACAAAAGACCAACAGCTTTTAGGGCGTTTAACCGCGCAAATATTAGATCAAGCCCTTAGTCCTAGCCTTCAGTCACAAGCCTTATCCATTCGTTTTCAAGCAGGCTTAAGTCCTTATTGGTCCAAAAAAGAATTCCAACAACAAATCAAAAAACCTTCTCAACGACCTTATTTATTACCTGTATTATTTCAATATGGTTATCAAAATCTAATCCCTCGTTCGTTCAAATATGCTCCCAAAGCAGCCAAATATCTTTTTTATGACTATATCAGAGATGAAGATAGCATTGACTTTGTCAAGGAGTTGGGTAAACTAAAAATGGAAGAAGGGATTTTCTATGTTTATGAATATCGTTTTTTAGAGGATGAGACTTCATTTACAGGTATTGCAGGTCCTTTTACAATAGGAAAGCCTATTGTGGATTATAATTATTATCGTCTTACCTATACAGAAATGACTACTTTTTCCAAAGATTGGAAAAAAGATGGTTTATTATTAATTGAGCATTTCAAAAAATTAAAGCATTATACAGATTAATTTTCAGTAAAATATCCTTGCTCTTGTAAAGCTTCTAGTATCTCTGAGAATTCATTCAACATCATAGCTGTTGCTCCCCAAACTATTTTTTCCTTCACATCAAAATAGGGAACATCCCTTAACGTTAATCCACTCGAAGTTTTAATTTTTGTCAATTTTCTCAAAGTTGGGTCAATCAAATCTTCAATTTTCACCTCTATCACCTCTGCTACCTCTCTAGGATCTGGCGTATAGGTAGGAGCTTCGTCCAAATAACCAACAAAGGGATGTACTAAATAGCCACTTACTGGAATATACAATTGACTTAAGCGACCAATTAAGGTTATATTTTCTCTAGGAATGCCAAATTCTTCTTCTGTCTCTCGTAGTGCAGCAGCTTCCAAACTAGTATCAGAAGCTTCTAGTCCACCACCTGGAAAGCTAATTTGTTTGCTATGTGCATAAGGCGTTTCTGGTCGTTCCATCAACGTAGTATACCAAATGCCTTCTTTTTGAAAGAGCAACAATAGGACACAAGCTTTTTTAGCATCTGCTGCTGCTTTTACATACATTTCAGGATCATTTTTTCGAAGACCACTGCTCATCATTTTTAATTGAGCTTCTAGTCCCGGCAAAGGACTCAACAAGCGTTCTTTTAGTTTTGTTATAAATGCCATAAAGAATCTAATTATTTTTGTTTTAAAATAAGCATTTTTTTTGTGTTCTTACTTTAACAATTATTGTCTACAAATAGTTGAAGTGAAAGCAAATTCTGTATTTTTAAGGGCTATTGGATCGTAGATCGTTTTAAAATCCTCACTCACAATTCAGAAATGCACCCTTTTTCTTAGTTACAAAACTTGTTATTGAACCCAAAAAAATTACCTTTGGGTCTTAGGAACTATTTGCACTCTAATCATGTTGCTACAGTCAAAATCTTCCATTAATATATGAAAAAGCACTTCCTTTTACTAGTAATATCACTACTTCTACTGGCTTGTAATGAACAAGAAAAACAGGAATTTATTCCTAGTCAAAACTGGTCCAAAAAATTTGTGGATATTAGCCATTTAGACTCTTTAGAGCATGGTAAGTCTTACCTATCCGTTTATTCGCAGATTTACAGTGCAGATGATCAACGAATTACAAACCTAACAGCAATGGTCAGTTTGAGAAATACTAGTGATTTAGACACTATTTATTTACTAAAAGCAACTTACTATGATACTTATGGCACTTTAGTAAGAACTTATTTTGATAAACCTGTATTTCTTGCACCTATGGAAACTACCGAAATTATTATTGACCTAACCGATGTTAGTGGAGGTACTGGTTCCAATTTTTTATTTGAGTGGAAAATTCCTCAAGGCTGTCCAGAACCTTTGTTTGAAGGGATTATGAATTCTACAAAAGGACAACAAGGTCTATCTTTTTCTACTCAAGCAAAACGAATCAAATAAACATCATGTCTGAACTTATTGCTACTTTTTTCTTTTTAATTGCTGTCATTGATCCTTTGGGCTCTGTTCCTGTTTACTTAGAAGCAACAAAAGAGTTTGATAAAATACATCAGAAAAAAATTGCCATTCGTGCTTCTGGTGTTGCTTTCTGTATTCTATTATTTTTTATAATAATAGGGCAACTAATCTTAGAGGGAATGGAAGTTTCTTTAGATGCCTTTCAGATTTCAGGTGGAGTGATTCTTTTTCTATTTGCCCTCAGTATGATTTTTGGAGACAGTAAGCCAGAGGAAGAAATTAACCGAATAACAGATTATAAACACGTTACCATTTTTCCTGTAGCCATCCCTTCTATTGCTTCACCTGGTGCTATTATGGCAATTGTACTAATGACAGACAATCATTTATATACCATTCAACAACAAGTTATTACAACTTTTATTGTTGCAATTGTTGTTGGATTAACCTGCTTAGTTTTGTTGGCAGCGAATGCCGTACAAGAAAAAATTGGCTCCTATGGTATTATTGTAATTAGTAAAATTATGGGTTTGATTTTGGCAGCTTATGCCGTGCAAAGCATCTTAACAGGCATTAAAAATTTCTTTTTTTAACAAAAAAAATGAGCCAACCAATTTTATTTAGTTAGCTCATTTTTTATCTCTAAAGTAAATTATTTCTTCTTCTTAGTTTTCTCTTTAGGCTCAGGAATCATTGTCCAACGATAAATGCTGTTATCAAGATTGTGTTCTAAGACCATTTCGTCCTTTTCTATTCGTACAATACGATAATCATTCCATCCATTCACTCCAATAAATTGTACTGAATCATTCTTAATATCATAGTTAAAAATACGGTCATTTCCTCCCATTTCCATCTTGAAGACATTGATAATTTCCATTACCTTTTTTTTCTTCTCGTTACCTTTAGCGTCTGTAAATTTTTCTGTTTTCTTTTCTTTTCGAATTTTAAAATTCATCGTTACAATCCCTGCAATGCCTTTAATATTAATTTCTCGACCATCTTTTTGAAGTTTCTTACACTCCCACATACCAACTTTGGCAATTGTTTTGGCCGCTTTTTTATCGTCTTTATCCTGAGCAAATGCTTGTTGAGCGCCTAACAACAGCAGCATTACGCTAATTAACATACTTACATTAAAAGTTCTTCGCATAACATTATGTTTTCGTTTTGAAACAACTGTTTCTTTCGTTTTTAGTACACCTAAATAATAGATGCTTAACTACCTCTATTCTATTTTTATACCAAAAATCTAAAATTTAATTTTCTCTTTGTTAATATTTTGTTAGCAAACTAAAATATTGATTTTCAGTTACAAATCATTTATGCAGGTACCAACTTAACTTTTCATTACTCAAAATCATAGAATCTTGAGATAAATAAACTACTTTCATTGCTGGAAAATTATTATTCGGATAAGATACCATGCTATCCTGTCCCAAAACATAATCTACCGTTTCTGGCGGTGGCGCAGGGTCTTCGTTCAACGTTTTTATTCGTTTCCCTTCCTTGTCAAATGCATACTGTGGGTTTCCCATATAAGGTCCTGGCATTACACGTCCATCATGGAATCGAAACGCTGTCACCTTCCAAAGTCCATAAAACCAATCTAGGTTTAAGTTTTCTTTTTGAGAATTAGTATTATTTGTCGTTTTACAATCGGTAAATAGCAAGAATATGCTTGCCAGAGTAAGTGCTAATTTCATGTTTTTATAATTCATGATTTTTGAGCCTAAAGCTTATAGTGTTATATTAAAATACGTTTTTAAAAGAGTTGGAAATTTTTCTGATTCAAATTTTATTTCTTCTACCCTATCTCCACTTGTTATTTTTAACAAGTTATCATTTAATGTAATTCGCCCATTGGGACCTAAGATAGAAATCACTTTTTTTTGCGTAAAATGGGAAGCTTCACTCTTTTGATGAAACCAACACATCTCTTCAAATTCAGCTAAAGTTCTTGCTTGTAACTTAAAAATATACTGGGCAACGAGTTGTTCCTTTTCAAGACTATTTATCCGCAGATACTCCTTTTGGTACAAGTCGAACTGAAACATTCCCAAATCGTCTACAATTGGAACTCCCACCTGAATTTCCAAAGGAGCTAAAGAAAAATGCCCAAAACCAACATCTACTAGATAATCTAGTTGTTCAATACGGACTACAATTGCCAAATGATCGTACTCTGCCCCATAATTTCCATCTGGTGTAGCGACTCTTCCTGAAATCATTTTAGCATCAAAACCAATCGTTTTCAATAATTGACAAAACAAGCCATTCAATTCATAACAAAATCCTCCTCGTTTCCTTAAAACTATTTTATCAAAAATTGTTGCTAAATCTAAACGAATTTCTTGTTTGTTATGAATATCCAAGTTTTCAAAGGGCACACTTAACAAATGTGTTTTTTGTAATTCCCAAAGCACTTTTTTAGTAACTTCAATTTTTTTGTTATACTGAATTCGTTTTAAATAAGCTGTTATATCCATTCTATCTTGATTGAGTACCTTTGCTTCAATTCAATAATTAATCAAAATTATTATCAACAAGAACGCTATTTTTTTGGAAAAACCAGTTCTAAATTTACTATTTTTGTAGAATGCGCCTTCATAATAAAATGAATTAGATATCTTTAGCTGTAGTCCATCATTTCTTGTTCTTAGTAAAAAAGGCTGGTTATCAACAACAAATAAGTATTGTAATACGTCTAAATTTTAAAAAAACGTTCTTTGACAAATCGTGTGGTAATACTTAAAAGTATGCTTCAAGTTTAACTATTTTAGATTTCAGACTAAATAATTGATTAATAACAATTTAGTCTAAAATCGTAGCGATCTAAAATCTAAAAATTAGTTAAGAGCTACCTGTAATTGAAAACTCCACACGATTTACTGCGTGAGCCTTCGGGCAGCAAAAGAACAAAAAAAAACAATCAATATGCCCAAATTTTTATCCATCTGTATATTTACCCTATTTCCACTCATTTTGTTGGCACAATCAGATGCTTATCATCAAGCCATAACCTTGGGAGAGCATGCACAAGCTAGTCGTCAATATGCGCAAGCCATACAATATTATGCGCAAGCTATACAATTAGAACCCAACCAAAAGGAGGCCTATTTGAGACAAATGAATGTTGCTATACAAAAACGTGACTTAACAACCTTTAAACGTACAATTGGGCAATTAGAAGGCTTGGAACATACGCTTCCTTTGGAAGTTTACGTCACTTATGCTCAATTGGCTAAAAAACAACGCCTTTATAACGATGGTTTAAAAATGCTAAGCAAAGCTGAGCTTCGATATAAAATTAACAAAACCATTCTACTACATCGTGCTGATCTATACCAAAAGTTAGGTGATAATGCTGCTCTTATAAAAACGCTGAATCAAGCCTTAGAACTAGATCCTAAAAGCATGGATGTCTTGCATCAATTGGCAACTATTTATATAGATATTAATACTAGAAAAAGTATTGACCTATTCAAAAAACTATCTGCTGATCCCGCTTATAAAGATGCTGCATTAAGTTCTTTGGGCTTATTACACACTAAATTATATCAAGCCGATCCTGGTCCTAATAATCGCAACAATTTAATCTTAGCATTGGGTTATTATAATGATTATCACAAAAAAAATCCTACTAATCAAGATACTAAAGAGATAATTGTTAGTATCCGCACCTTATTAGAATCCTAAAAAAGGTATAAAATTACATTCATTTCAATTAATTTATTCAAATCAAATACATGAACAAGCTCATCTTACTATTCCCACTACTTGTCCTTTTTTCTTGTGAAGACAGCAAGAAACCTAAGCAAGTTGAAGTGCCTAAAGATTACGTGACTTTTTCTGGAAAAATCACGAATAATACCGCTGATTCAATAGGTGTCTTATCTCGTGAATTTTCGAAAATCATCTCTGTTAATGAGGATGGTAGTTTTAAAGATACCTTTAGTTTAGAACCAGGTACTTACTATTTTACAACTAAGCAAAAAGGAATGGTTCTTTTCTTGAAAAATGGTTATGATTTATCTTTAAATATTGATGCAGAAGAGTTTGCGACCTCTGCTAAATTCGCAGGAGAAGGCGCTAAAGAAAATAATTATTTGGTCGAAAAGGCAAATTTTGAAATAGATTTATACGATCAAGACTTGTCTCGCTTCACCGCAACAGAATTGGATAGTGTTATTTCTATTATGATTGAAAAATCTGCAAATTATATCCAATCTCAAAAAGGTATTGATAGTTTATTAATCGTTGATAACCTAGCAGATTTGGATATGATGTCTCAATCTCTCAAGGATTATTATACAGAAATTCTTCGTTTAAAAGAAGAAATGCCTAAAGGTAGCGCTGCTCCCACTTTTACGGATTTTGAAAATTATGACGGAACAAAAACATCTCTTTCTGACCTAAAAGGTAAGAATGTATACATTGATGTTTGGGCAACCTGGTGTGGTCCTTGTAAAGCTGAAATTCCGGCCTTAAAAACGTTAGAGCACGATTATGAAGGAAAAAACATTGCTTTTGTAAGTTTGTCTGTTGATGACAACCAAGCACATCAAGGTTCTTGGGAAGTTGCTAACCAAAAGTGGAGAGCTATGATAAAAGACAAAGAGTTGGGGGGCATTCAACTCTTGGCTCCTCAAGGGTGGGAAAGCCCATTTATTAGAGCATTTCAAATCAATAGTATTCCTCGATTTATTTTGTTGGATACAGAGGGCAATATTATTAATCCTAGTGCTCCAAGACCAAGTGATCAAAACTTGAGAACTTTATTGGATGAGATTATTTAGTTTTTTTGCAAGTTGATTAGTAATAATAAGGCTTGAAAATGAACATCATTTTCAAGCCTTATTCTATTACTCAAATATTAATATAGGATTGAATAATCACTTAATTTAGTTAAACAAAACCTTGTGACTAGATCGAGTGCCATTCTCAAAATGCACAACCACCATATACATTCCTTGTGCTAAATTACCTTTAGGCATTTCAACGATTCCGCTAGCAGCTTTAATACTTTTCACTTCTTCTCCCAACACATTAAATAATTGAATTGCCTTCGCTCGCTCTTCTCCCAAGTCAATATTTAGTTGATAATTCGTAGGGTTTGGATAGATATTAATTTCTGGCGTTACCTTAGTTATCTTATCAATGGAATTGAAATTAAGATTTTTATACAATACAGTAATACACTCTGCTCCTATAGAAATGGTTGATCCATCTGCACGAATTGCTTTAAAATCTTCAAAACAAACCTGCGTTGGTGTACTATCTATAGATACTGGAGCCGTTGGTTTTACCCTTAGTACAATTTGCCCCATTTTTCCACCTCCAGTATAATTTGTCTGATCCAAACGAGTAGTGACATAATGAATTTTTCCTAATTCATTAATCTGTCTTGAATAAATCTCTGCTCCATCATCCCCTAACCAAGGGTTAAATTCAGAAGTGTAAAATTGATTAGAAGCATCCATCAAATCAAAAATAGCATTGTCATAACGAACTCGAAATGTTACACCATATAAATCTGTTATAGTTTGCAAGCTGTCTCCTAAATTAATATCTAAAATTGCTCTACCATAAGTTTCAACTATTGTATCTAAAGAAAATGGAAAGGGTAGATAAAAGCGTTCAAAAGTCAAATCTGTTCCTGCTACATTAGTGCCTTCTGGAATTCCCGTATACAAAGGGTGTGTCTCTTGCCAATTTTCTGCATTAACCATAAAATCTAAGCTGTCAACAACACTATCTCCATTGGCATCTATATAAGCATTGGTTGTTGGTACTGGGGGCTCATGAGGAAACCATTGATCGCCCACAACAGAACGAGTAGCAGCAGCAGCACTATAATTTAAGCCCATCTCTAATACATCAAAATCATTGTCAATTCCATTATTATTAGCATCTCCTGGATAGACACAATTTGTGGTGCAATAAGTAGGTTGTACACAGCCTAGTGTTGAAAAATTATTATCATAATACTGCTGTACCAGATCTACTTGTTGCTCCATTAGGTTCACATTTTGAAGGTAATTGCTATCTGGATCTCTATGATAAGAATAAGCAAGATCTATGATAAATGTTTCCCCTGTTCTAAGAGTATCTTTGTAGACCGAACCAATTGTTCGCACATCCAACCCTGTTAAGTTTTCAGTATACATAGACCAACCCGAAGTGTTATTGGGGTTGTCAGGAAAAACATAATCCGTTACAGGACTAGCTGTGCTACTTGGATTATAACCATTTCCGCCATAAGTAAGTGGTGTACCATTCATCCATTTCCCTGCCAATGGTCTATAATAATTAAGTGCACTTGTCGGATCTCCTAAAGGTCCTGGAGAATTAACATAATACATTGAGTGCGCTAAAGATTGATTCAAAATAGTAATCGATTGTACAGGTGGATCTACTCCATAACCTGTCCCATAAACACAGGCAACATCATCATCATTATCTGCATTGTAAGCATAGATCGTATTTCTATTCGGATCTGTCCCAAAGTAGTCATCAATACCACAACCTAAATCAAAATCTGTCCACATTCCATAATAATAATCGTGATAATCTCGACCACTTTTGTTGATTACCTTATGCTTAACAAATAAGGTGTTATTCAACAAAGGGTCATTGTTACAAGAAAATAAATAAGCGGTCTGTTGCACCTCTATTTTTAAGGCTTGTCCATTGGACTGGGTGTGCAAATTTCCCATGTCATTAAAAACAGACCACAAAATTTCTTCTGCAAGAGCATTTGAATTTCCATGTTCAAAAACAGGATAATCACCATCTAATGGTTGGTAGTTTCCATCTCCATTTCTATCATAAAAAGGCGCTAAATCTTCATTTACTGGCAAAGCAAAACCCATTTGTGCGGCAAACTGAGGATTTCCTCTTCCTGGCCACGTCAAAAGACTCAAGTCAGTTGGTCCATCAATGACACCGTTATCATTATAATCCGCAAGATGTTGATCAATTGCCCAACGCTTGACCTTCCATATTTTATCAAAATTAGCACAAGAATTAACTACAGGTGTCCCTGAAGAAACATCAATTGGTCCTGCCCAATAATCATTTCCATTAGAACGATAGGTTTGTGCTGCCACATATAAATTTCCTCCAGCATCATATCCTCCCATCCATACCGCTCCAGCAAAAATTGTATTGGTTGTTGTTTGACCATAAGCATAAGGAACTTGGTATTGAGCACTAACTCCATCCCAAAATAAGTCTCCCCCGTTTCGAAATAGGATTTTCATTTCTGAATTTTGAATATACTCCTGTGCTGTAGATTCCGTGCAATTATATTGAGCTTGAGTAACCACACCAAACAAGCTTATTAATAGCAAGTATATATATCTTTGTTCTAAGATCATTTATTTTAGTTTTTAGTTTTTCAAAGAATAAAACAGTTTGCAAACACATTTATTCAAATGCGCCCACAAACTGTCAAACGTTTAAAATCAAGCCTTTATTCTTAGTTAAACAAAACCTTATGACTAGATTGAGTCCCATTTTCAAAATGTACAATTATGGTGTAAACTCCTTGTGCTAAATTATTTTTAGGCATTTCAACAATTCCACTAGCGGCTTCAATACTTCTTACTTCTTCTCCCAATACATTAAATAATTGGATAGATTTTGCACGCTCCTCTCCTAGATCTATATTTAGTTGATAATTAGTAGGATTTGGATAAATACTAATAGCTGGAGCAATTGATTGGATTGTCTTAAGA
>ENA-ORXM01002405-ORXM01002405.1-marine-metagenome-genome-assembly--contig:-NODE-2405-length-21885-cov-931.550853_pt1 | contig 21885 bp, 16 predicted proteins | sample MGYA00237867_ERZ511480 | MGnify/ENA primary metagenome ERZ511480 (study PRJEB26309, sample SAMN06266103) | marine metagenome | isolation source: Algal blade | place: United Kingdom:Sidmouth, United...
TTGTGTTTTTTAGAAGGGAAAAGAACAAGCATAATGGGGCAAGTTATTTATTTTCTTTCACTAAGTGAAACATATAAAAAAAAGAACAATTCAGACGGGTAGATTATTTTTTTCGTCTTCTCTTACCTCAATTTTGCGTAAATATACAATGAATGTTTTAGGAAACAACCAATACACGAATAATGGATAACGAATAAACGAATAACAAATTTACTTCTTCTTGTCTGCATCCGAAGCACCAAGTACTTCGTCAATCAAGCCGTATTCGAGGGCTTCTTGTCCACCGAGCCAGTTGTCACGGTCACAGTCTTCTTCGATTTTATCGTAAGGTTGTCCGGTGTGTTTGGCGAGTATATCGTACAGGTCTTTTTGTAAAGATTTCATGAATTTGTAGCTAATTTCCATGTCGCTTGCTTGTCCTTGCATTCCGCCCGAAGGTTGGTGAATCATGACGCGGCTATGCTTCAAACAAGAGCGTTTACCTTTCTCTCCGGCTGCTAAGAGTACCGCACCCATAGATGCCGACAATCCTGTACAAACGGTTGCTACATCTGGAGATACGTATTGCATCGTGTCGTATATACTCAATCCATCAATGACGCTTCCGCCCGGACTGTTGAGAAACATTTGAATGTCGCGTTTGGGGTCGGTTGATTGGAGAAAGAGGAGTTGAGCGTTGACGACATTCGCCACATCCGCACGTACAGGCAAACCGAAATAGATGATTCTATCCATCATCAAACGCGAGAAAACGTCCATTGAAACGGCGTTCATTCGGCGTTCTTCGATGACATTGGGAGTCATGCCATATATATTTGGTACGCTTGTATTGATTGCTTTTTCGTAGTCTTCAAATACGAGTGTATTGATGCCTACATGTTTGGTCGCAAATTTTTTAAATTCGTTCATAGTTTAATGAGTGAATGAGTGAGTTCTGGATGAATGAATTGCTAATGCGTTTAGTTATTATCGCATTTAAGGGAAGACAAAAAAAATAATCTACCCGTCTGAATTGTTCTTTTTCTTATATGTTTCACTAAATCTTCCTTAGTGAAAGAAAATAAATAACTTCTTCATTTGGGGTAGATTATTTTCTTCCTCTTCCCTAATTAAGTATTGTCGTATTATAAATGCTAATTGTGACAAGAAGGTTTATCTACTTCGATGAATGGGTTGACTTTAACAGATTGATGGGCTGTTTATATCGACTAAGGAACGACGCAAAAATAAATTCAGATTTTCACTTGTTCTTTTTCCCTTTTTCTACGTTGTAAAAATCCTTATATAACTTGTTATACGCAGTTTTTACGCCTTAAAAAAGAAAAAAATAACGGCGTGAAGATGTAACGTTTATTATCTTTTCATCCCTAAGTAGTAAATCAATCTAATTATGATATGTTGCTTTGAGTGAAATTTTTTCGAGTACGAGGCGGAGGTTATTCAGCACAGCCGTAGCTACGCTGGATGTTCTCCAACAAAGTAATCGGACAAATTTCGCCAAATGAACTTATCATAATTAGTTTGACTTACTACTAAGTGAAAGAAAATAAATAACTTGCCCATTATGCTTGTTCTTTTCCTTTCTAAAAAACACAAAAAATAGTTCCGTAGCTATGGCTATGCAACGATTTTTTGAATTCTTTAGAAGAAAAAATTACGGCGCATTATGGAACAATTTATTTAATTTCTTTCACTAACCTTCAATTGCTACCTGTGCAAGTGCTTCTTCTTTGAGTGATTCAGCTTCTTCTTTTTTCTTTGCTTCCTCGTATTCTGCCTGAAGGGTGTCGTTAAATTCTTTTGTGCTTACCTTCTTCTTTTTGACCTTAATTATCTCTTCGAGTTTTTCTTTTACGTTGTCGCTGTTGAGTTGGCTTTGTCGTTGTATGACATAAGATTCGCTGTACTGCAACATTTGTTCATAAAATTGTTGGAACTTTTCTTCCGTAGCAGGGTCTTCCGGGTCAAGACCACCGCGCTCGTAAAAGTTTTCTCTCAATTCTGTCTCTATATCATCAACAGATACGTATACACCGAGGTGCTTGGCTACTGCATTCAAAATAAGACTCAAGCGAAGTGTTTTAGCAGTATTCGTATAGAGTTTTTCAGTGATGACTTTATCTTTGTTATTGATTTTGAGCCAACGTTTGAAATAAGAATCTGGCAATGGCAACTCGTTGATTTCCAAGAGTTTATCCATGGTCTTATCCACCAACCGCTTGCTGGCAGTATCTTCATACTGCTCTTGCATCAGCAGACCGATTTCTTCTTTCATGCCCTTTTCAGCAGCTTCTTTTTCTTCTTTAGAAACAGCTTTTTCTGCATCAACTGCCTCCGGAATCTCTAATTCTTCGTTTTCAGTTGCTTCATCTTCTTTTGGCAAAAACTCTGCTACGTGCTTCTCCGCTTTTTCGAGTCCGACCGCATCAGCCAAAAGCAGCGCGTTCATTTCAGGGGCTTGTATATGTGTGATGGTAGAGATTTCAGCTCTGAATGTTTCGTTAAATTCAGTTTCCTCGTCTACATTCAACAAATACTTTCTAACGGTATCTTGTTGGTCTTCCGCCACCAATTCATGGATATTGGCATCAAAAGTATCGCCTTTTTTGAGTTTAAGTATTTTCTTTTTCAACTTCTCATCCTGAATGTCTTCGATAGCTATCATCGAAAGTTTGTTTATCCCATCTATTTTGGGTTCGTCGCCTTCCAACTCTATCAAATCGACCATTAAAAGGTCATTTTCAGACTTTACCTCATCTATTTCTTTGCGTTCGCCGCGTTTTTTGAGGTATTTATCAATTTCCTCTTGTATCGCTTCGTCCGTTATTTCCACATCAAACGAATCTAAGGTGATACTTTTATCTATACCCTTCAAGTTAATTGTCGGAATCAAACCGATTTCGTACTCAAATTCGTAATCAGTATAGTTTTTCACGTTCAATTCAGGCGCAGACTGGTCTTCTGATGGCAATGGTTGCCCGATGGTTTCCATGCCGCTTTCTGCGATATAATTGATTAATTCTTTGTAAGCTAAGTCGTTCAATTCGTCTGCGAGTACTTGCTTGCCATATACCTTTTTGGCATACGACATCGGTACTTGACCTGCACGAAAGCCCTTCAATTGTGCTTTTTTTCTAAAGTCGTTCAATTTTTTATTGACCGATCTTTCGTAATCTTCTTTGGCAATATGTACGGTGAGGACGGCACGTGAATCTTCAGTATCTCGTCTCGTTATGGTTGGCATAATAATGATTAGTGACTGGTGAACAGTAGTCGGTTTGAAATTTATGTCTAAATAAGTTTAAGTTTAAATCATTGATTACTAAACTTTTACTCAATTTATTCCCAAACCAAAATATACTTTTTTTATAAAAAAAAAGTTCAAATTCTAACATCAATTTCAAGCAGAATTTTATCTAATTGAGCTTGCATTTGACACCTGAACTTGAACTATAAGTATCAGGAATTAAATAAATGCATATTCTCCGCATCGTTATTTTTTCTTCAGACGAACCAAATTTGACGCAAATACTCACTGTATTTAAGGAAAATTTGGTGAAGTAGACTTTATTCTAAAATAGCTTGGACGAAAGAGGAAATAAAGATTTTTTCACTAATCAAGGCGGCTGAAATTGAGCTATGCCTTAGCATAGTGAATTTTCAGGCAACGCAGAGTAGTGGAAAAAGATTATTTACTCTGTACAAAATATTTTGGAATAAAGTCTAATATAAAGGAAAAAGAACAAGTCGAGAATATGCATTTATTTTGTTCCTGATACTAAGTAACGAGTAAACTTATTATTTGCTCGTTACTTACTACTAAGGAATAAAATGCAAAAAATCTGTCCATCTGACTTATTCTTTTTTCTTTTTACTTCACCAAATTTCCCTTACGTAGCTCGCTATGTGCGCCAAATTTAGCTCATATAAAGAAAAAATAGCTGCGTCATCTTGAACAGATTTTTCACTTTTTACTCCTTCAAATATGTGCGGGTGGAGGGACTTGAACCCCCACGCCGTGAAGCACTAGATCCTAAGTCTAGCGTGTCTACCAATTTCACCACACCCGCAGTTTAGTAATTTGCTAATTGATGTAAGTGAAAGAAATTAAATAACATATATCATTATACTCGTCTTTTTTTCGTCTATGAATCCTTTGAAATCCTTATCCCGAATCAGGGTTCGGGGTTCGGGACAGGCTGTAGCTGCTATGTACGGCTTTCAAAAAATCCTTAGACAAAAAAAATACTTCGCATTATGGGACATCTTATTTAATTTCTTTCATTAACAGTGTATTGTTTGCTTCGCAAACTTTTTAAACTGAATCATACAATTCATTACTTAAAGTATTAAATGAACGTTTTGTTTTTCCAAAATCGAGTGCAAAGATATTACTTTTTTTATTAAAAATAAACATCCAAGCAAAAATATAATTCAAAAGTTGTAAAAAATTATTTTTTTACAAAAATGAACTAAATATATTCTTTTTCGTATCTTTATTACAAATGAATGAATGGATGAGTAAATGGGTTAAATGAGTAGATAAAATTATTCTTCAATTTTACATGAAAAAATTGCAGATTTACTTTCCAGATAAAAGCTGTAGGGCGCAAGCTGGTTTTAAATTAAAAAAAACGACAATATCTCATACGCGTACTATCGACACTTTTACATTTTACATTCATTATTTTACATTTTACATTTCAAAAATATGTCAAACAGTTCCATCATCTACTCATTTATTCATTCATTCTAAACATTCACACTAATAAACTCATTTTATGAGCGCAGTAGCATTGGCAACATATAACGAGGCAGAAAGAAAAGTCATTCAGAATGCGTACAGGCGGCTGTTGCGTCAAGTCAAAATCAAGACGATAGAGGAGCGCAGAATGATTCGCAAGGCGTTCGAGATGTCTACACGGGCGCATAGTGAGCAACGTCGCAAATCAGGTGAGCCGTATATTCTACATCCTATCGAAGTAGCGCGTATTGCGGTTGCCGAAATGGGCTTAGGTCCTGTCGCTGTGGTCAGTGCTTTGCTGCATGATGTGGTAGAAGATACGCCGATTACGGTAGGTGAAATACGCGAAGTATTTGGCGAAAAAATCGCTATGATAGTGGAGGCTTTGACCAAATTTGAGCGGCTGTATGATGTGCAAAGTCCGCAAGCGGAGACTTTTAAAAAGATACTCGTATCGCTTGCGCAAGATGTACGTGTAGTGATGGTCAAAATGGCAGATCGCCTGCATAATATGCGGACGCTTGGCTCGATGCCACCGCATAAGCAAATGAAAATTGCTTCCGAAACGGCTTATATTTATGCACCGCTCGCGCATCGTTTGGGTTTGTATAAAGTCAAGACGGAGTTGGAGGATTTGTGTATGAAAATCACCGAATCCGAACGCTATAACGAGATTGAACTTAAGCTAAAAGAAACCGAAAAGGTACGCGCCCGATATGTCACCGAATTTATGCGCCCGATACGGAAGTCTATCGAAAATCTGAATGTAAAATTTCGCATTTCGGGGCGAACAAAATCCGTTTTTTCTATTTCCAATAAAATGAAAAAGAAGCAGATTCCTTTTGAGGAAATCTACGACCTTTTCGCTGTGCGTATCATCGTTGATTTGCCCAAAGAAAATGAAAAATCTATTTGTTGGCAGATTTATTCCATCATTTCAGATGCTTATAACCCCATTCCAGAACGCCTGAAAGACTGGGTATCTACCCCAAAATCAAATGGTTACGAATCTCTACACACTACAGTAGTCGGACCAAAGGGGCGTTTTGTAGAGGTACAGATTCGGAGTGAACGCATGGATGAGGTCGCGGAGAAAGGTCTGGCGGCGCACTGGAAGTATAAAGGTGTTTCTTCTTCTGATGGGGTGTTTGATAGGTGGCTAAATCATGTGCGCGAAATGCTCGCCTCGCCGGAGGAGGATGCGCTTGATTTTCTCAATGATTTTCGCACGAATCTTTTTTCAAAAGAAGTCTATGTATTTACGCCAAAAGGCGAAATGCGAATGCTGCCAAAAGGTGCGACGGCATTGGATTTTGCGTTCGATATTCATACGGAGGTGGGGTCTAAATGTATGGGCGTGCAGGTCAATGGGCGACAAGTGCCGATTAGTTATGTATTGAAAAATGGCGACCGTATGAGGGTCGTCACTTCCAAGACACAGAAGCCGAGCGAGAGTTGGTTGAAAGTCGTGGTGACGGGCAAAGCGAAGTCGCGTATTCGACAGTCACTCAAAGAAGAACGTAAACAACAAGGCGAAATAGGTAAGGAGTATTTACTACGCAAATTAAAGAATATCAAGGTCGAACTGACTTATGAGAACCTTGAAGTGCTGCTGAAGTTTTACGGTGTACAGTCGAGTATTGACCTGTATTTCGGTATTGCGATGGAGGAGTTGAGCCTCAATCGCCTAAAAGAACTGGAAGTCGAACACGGTAAGCTTTCTATCAAGAAAGAAGAAAAACAGCCCGTTCTTCGTGCGCCAAGTACAAAAAAAACAAGTGTCGATGCCAAACCTCGCCTAACGATAAATGGAGAGGATGCCTCACTATATGCGCATTCTTTGGCGGCTTGTTGTAAGCCCGTGCAGGGCGATGAAATTTTTGCTTACACGACTACGCAAGATGGCGTAAAAATTCACAGAAATGCCTGCCCCAATGCCGAAAATATGCTTTCCAAGTATGGTTATCGCGTCATGAGAGCTGCTTGGGTGACGTCGTTTAATACGTCTTTTGTAGCGGATTTGGAACTTATCGGTGTAGATGATGTCGGTATCATCCAACGTTTGACTAACATACTGACCAATGTTTTGCAGGTCAATATGCGCTCCTTTAGTATGGATGGTGATGAGGGCTATTTTAAAGGCAAAATCAGCGTGGTCGTGAATAATACTGATCAACTGAATTTTATTATAAAAAGCCTCCGCGATCAGGATTATGTGTCTTCGGTGGTGCGGATTGAAGATTGATTGGGTGAGTGTAGGTATGAGTAAAAATTTAGGTTCTTTGACAAATTCCGTGATTGTTCGTTTTCTGCCTCGCGATTGTTCGTCCCTTGCGTAAGGGATAGTAGGTGTTGTTTGAACGTAAGGGAAGACGAAAAAAATAATCTACCCGTCTGAATTGTTCTTTTTCTTATATGTTTCACTAAATCTTCCTTACGTAGCTCGGCTATGTGCGTCAAATTTAGCCAAACATATAAAAAAAATAACTTCTTCATTTGGGGTAGATTATTTTCTTCCTCTTCCCTAACGTAGCGATAGCGGAGTGGAGAGAGTGCCGGATAGCCCGACCCCCGACTGATAAGGAGGGGGACACGCCCAAAAGTGAAAGAAAATAAATAACTTGTCCCACTACTTATGCTTGTTCTTTTCCCTTCTAAAAGACACAAAAAATAGTTCCGTAGCTATGGCTATGCAACGATTTTTTGAATTCTTTAGAAGAAAAAATTACGGCGCATTATGGAACAATTTATTTAATTTCTTTCACTTAGCCAAACATATAAAAAAATAACTTCTTCATTTGGGGTAGATTATTTTCTTCCTCTTCCCTAAACAAACAAAGGAAAAAGAATCCGAATAAACCATTTTTATTTTTCATGATGTTTTAAATGTTTTATTTCCTCTGTGTGGATGTCGGATTTTTGGAGAAATCCGACATCTGTGGCAGGACTGGCGCGAAGATAGACCGCCGACATCGCGGTAAGTATCAAATCTTTTTGATTAGCTAGTTTCAATAAATATCCTGACAAATGAATAGTTCCGTTTTTTGTCCAAAATCTAAATAAGAAAATCTTTCGTAAAAGAGAAGTTTCAGGAGTTTTAATTATACACAAAGTACAAAAATTAGCATTTTCGGGAATTTAACCCCATATATATTTTTTTAATACAAAAGTTTGAGTACCTTTGTTAAAGTTTTTTACAGCTCTAACGACGCTGATACAGACAGCCGCATGACATCCGATTTGTCATTGCCGCGAGCCTACTAATTTACAAGCGAGAGTCACCTAAGTGAAAGAAATTAAATAAATTGTTCCATAATGCGCCGTAATTTCTTCTTCTAAGGTTCTGCTGAAATAAGGATATTTTAAAATTATTTTACAATAAAAAATATTTATAAATAATTCATTTATAATAAATAAATTACAAAATAATTTTAATTAATTAAAAAATGGCTATATTTCAGTGCGACCTTATATGGTTCACTAAATCTTCCTTACGTAGCTCGGCTACGCACATCAAATTTAACCAAACATATAAAAAAAATAACTTCTTCATTTGGAGTAGATTATTTTCTTCCTCTTCCCTTAGTAGTAAGTCAATCTAATTATGATATGTTGCTTTGAGTGAAATTTTTTCGAGTACGAGGCGGAGGTTATTCAGCATAGCCGTAGCTACGCTGGATGTTCTCCAACAAAGTAATCGGACAAATTTCGCCAAATGAACTTATCATAATTAGATTGACTTACTACTAAGGAGATGATCCTATTTATTTGGATATCTTGACAGGATGTTTTTCCGCTGTTTTCCTTTTAAAAATAGTTCCGTGATGCAGACTATGCAACGATTTTTAAAAGAAAACTATCAAAAAAATCTCTCTGTCAAATCTCTCTACAAAATAATTTCACCCACTTATCATCTAGACTTTGGACGTATGACATTTTTTTTAACAAAAAAATACCATAAAGTGATGTTTTTAATTGTTTGATAATCAATGGTTTGAATGTATAAAATAAGCTACCTCTGCATAGTTTAAAATTTCTATTTTTCGCCCGTCTGGTCGGAAGGGGAGCTTCATAAACATCCAAAAAATAAATTATTTTATATGTTATTGATTGACAGTTAGTTTTTTATTAAAAAAATAAATGTCAACTCACGTCCAAAGTCTAGTTATCATAAAAAATTGACTAAATAATGAAAAAAATTAATTTAACACTACTTCTTTTTACCTTACTCTTTACCACTCAAGTTGGTTTTGCGCAAAAGGAAACAGCTTTAGACATTGCCGAAGAAGACTTTTCGTCCGTAACAAAAAGTCCCTCAAAAGTTTACTTACAAAAACAAATGAGGAAGGTAGCTTTTCAAAATTCTTCCCTAAACGCAAATAATTTCTTTGCTCAGCAGGCGACTAAAATGGGGTTGACGTCTCCCTCGGAGATGAAGCGGACTAAAACCTTGACGGGCGAAAACGGCTACCAACACGTTAGGTATCAGCAAATCTACCAATCCGTTCCGGTTTTTGGAACGGCTTATACATTGCACGAAAAAAACGGAATCGTTACGCATGCCGGTGGTTATTATTTGCCCTTTGTTGATTTGGAGGTACGGCCTCAGATAACTCCCGAACATGCGCTACAAAACGCCATGCAGAAAATGGGGGCAAAGCGTTATGCTTTTGAAGATACCCAAAACGAGTTAGCTGCATTTCCGGAAAGTCGACCCGTTCCCGAATTGGTCATCATTGATCGGGCCTTCCCTCAATTTTCCGAACATTACGCACTGGCTTATCGCGTAGTATTAACGAGCAGTGAACCATTGGATAAGCGCGAATATTTTATCGATGCCCATAGTGGAGTTGCGTTACTAAATCTGCCTCTGCACCTGCATAATGCGGTGCCGGCACAAGGCGTGACCAAATACTACGGAACCCAAGCCATTACGGTGGATTCTATCAGTCCTAACGAATTTTTACTACGAGACCCGAGCAGGAACGGGAATACTACTTTTGATGGCAGTCGACTGGTCTGGTCTAACTCAAGTAGCTATTGGGATTTTACCAATGAAGCACAGGATGAGGTCGCTATTGACGCGCATTATTGCACTCAGGAATTTCACGATTTTATGCTGGAAGAACTAAATTGGAACGGACTTGATAATGACGGATTACCGATGAATATCGTCGTAAACGCCGGAGATGGTCGCAGGGCTTTATGGAATGGTCAATACGCTGTCTTCGGAAACGGTGATTGTAATCACGGACCGCTCACCACTCTGGAAGTTGTGGGACATGAGTTTACGCACGGAGTTACCGAATATACTTCTGAGCTTGTATACAGAAGTGAGTCCGGAGCAATCAACGAAAGTATGAGTGATATTTTTGGCAAGGCGCTCCAATTTTATACCACACCTGACGATTTAAATTGGGACCTGGGTGCTTCATATATTGTAACCCCTTACGCAGAACCTATTCGCTCTTTTTCTGACCCCAATAGCCGGGAACATCCTAAATTTTATAAAGGAACATTCTGGGAGGATGATGGTGGCGTTCATACCAACAGTAGTGTCGGGAATCATTGGTTTTATCAAATGGTCAACGGAGGAAGCGGCGTCAATGAACTGGGGGAACCGTACGACATCGAAGCTCTGGGGATGGATAAAGCCATTCAAATTGTTTTTCTTACTCAAAAAGCTTACTTAACCAGTACTTCGACCTACGATTTTTATTATGAAAGTTCATTGTTGGCTGCCGAGGAGTTATACGGTCCCGATGCTCCGGAAATTCAGTCGGTTGTTGAGGCTTGGAAAGTGGTCGGACTACCCTATTCGCTTGATACTGGAGAGGATATATTAGATTTGTCGGTTAGCTTTTCAGGAATTTTTGTTGGAACATGTCTCAATAGTGAATTTTATGATGCTGAAGTGACGGTAGCAAATGTCGGACAGCTACCTTATACGCCAAACCTTAATGCGTCTGTAGTGATTAGCGGTGGAGCTACGTCAGAGGAAATTATTATCGGGGAGTCTATTGCACCGGGCGAATCTGTGGTGTATCAATTCGAAGACTATCTTTTTTTCGATACGGATGACCAAGAAAATATCTCGGCTAATTTAATGATTACGGATGGAAATGCGCAGAATAATTCTACGAATCAGTTTGTAATTAACGCTTTATATACGGACAATGACTTGGGAATACTGGCACCTCAATTTCCTGAACTCAACTGTATCAGTAACCTCCAAGATGTATTCTTTTACGTTTATAACGATGCGTGTAATCCCCTGTTGGCAGGAACTACTTATACGATTCAAATAGATAATCCGACAACGGGCTATACATGGAGTAAAATTTACACCCTTGACTCTAATTTAGGTCGCGACCAATGGCATATAACACAGGAAACACTTGATTTAGAGCCAAGTGACGATTATATCTTAACACTCAATTTTTCGGGAGATGTCAATCTTGAAAATAACGAACAACCCTTTGGTAGTAGTATGTTTAGTCCGATTGTCGGAGCCTACGATAACAATATGGATGTGGAAGATCCTTCTTTGGTGTTGTCATCCGGTAATTATCCCTATGATTATTTGAATATTGATGGTAATAATGTCTTGGCAATTTCAAGCGATTCTCCGGGAACACAGTATTTGTGTCCGGAGGTTGAGGACAATTTTGTAAGTTCCTTTTATAATGTAACACAAAATCTTTCCTTTTGTGCTGATTTGACCGACATGGATAATCCAATTCTCGGATTCGATTTAACGCAGTTTCGAAACCCAGATGCCATTGTTTTTTCGGAATTAGAAGAGTACGGAGCTGTTTGTAAGGCTTCTTGGAAAGATGAATCGGAAGAGTATTCACAAATTATAATGGGACAACCCGAAGGAGTTTCGCAACACTATGACCTTCCGCTTCCCTCCGGATTTGTAGGGAAAGTTCAATTTGACTTTTTTCACAATACCGGAGACTTCGATGCGGAGGATTTTTTGGACTACGATGTTAGTTTATTTGATAATCTTACCCTGAGTGAAAACTTGGTAAATATCAAAGATGTCAACACCTTACCCCTAAAAATTCATCCTAATCCATCAAACGGATTGCTTACGCTCACGCATCCGGAGGCACCCAAAGACATGGTGCTGTGCAATGCGCAGGGACAGATTTTACGGACTCTAAATCAATCTGATAATATGAGTCAACTGGATATTTCTGACTTGCCAGGCGGCTATTATTTTCTGACGATTGGCTACGGAGATTTTGGGCAGGTCACGAAGGGAGTGGTGAAGATGAGTGAGTAGCAGAAGCTACGAAAATTTTAAATTAAGGGAACTTGCACTATTCAAATTTTGAGATTTGAATAGCGTGGACCTTGCTCGTCGAAAGCTGTGCTTTCTCAACGCTGATTGGTTTAGGCGTTAAGGAAGCATAGCTTCTCACGAGCGAGTCGTGACGTATAGCAACAGCGGATAGACCTGCGACATCGAGTGACTTTAAATAATTTATAGCTAAAATAAATGGTTCTTTACTGCCCCGTTAATTGCTGTAATTTAGCTTTATCCGATGTTATTAAATCCTCTCTCCCCAATGCCAAATTGCTACGAATCCGTCCCTGATAGGCTTTCACATAATTAGGATTGATTTCGATAGTTTTGGCGTAATTTTTTATCGCCAATTCATATTTGCCCGTAAGTTCATAAACTCCTCCTTTGTTTTAATGTGCCAACAAAAATCTAAGATTACCTGCAATTGCCGTATCGTAATCTTCGAGTGCTTCGACGTATTTTTGCTGTGCTTTGTAAATATTTGCACAATTGACCAATGCTTCCGTAAAATTTGGCACAAGCGCAATTCTCCTCTGCTTATCTTGCATAATATCCTGAACAATATCGTTCGTAATACTTTTCACATCATTCATCTTAGGGAAGAGGAAGAAAATAATCTATCCCAAATGAAGAAGTTATTTTTTTTATATGTTTGGCTAAATTTGACGCGCATAGCCGAGCTACGTAAGGAAGATTTAGTGAAACATATAAGAAAAAGAACAATTCAGACGGGTAGATTATTTTTTTTGTCTTCCCTAATCAAGAACGCTGATAATTAATACCTTGTATTTCTTCAAGTGATACGACAAAAGTGAAAGTAAAGCCGAAGTTTTTCCAATCTTTTTGCACGTTTTTTTTATTTAGAACCATTCTAATTCACTTAAATATCATAACAACTCGCCTGAACTTGTATTTGATACTTGAACTTGAATTTAAAAACGGTATCTTTGTACTGAAATGAATCAATTTAGAAATTTTTGCATCATAGCCCACATTGACCACGGCAAAAGCACGTTGGCAGACAGGCTATTAGAACATACCAAGACCATTTCCGAGCGCGATATGCAATCACAAGCATTGGACAATATGGATTTGGAACGCGAACGAGGCATCACGATTAAAAGTCATGCCATCCAAATGGACTATACACATACGGATGGTAAAGATTATACATTTAACCTCATTGATACGCCCGGTCACGTCGATTTTTCTTACGAAGTATCACGGTCTATTGCAGCCTGCGAAGGTGCTTTACTAATAGTTGATGCCACGCAAGGCATTCAGGCACAGACAATTAGCAACCTGTACCTCGCTATCGAACACGACCTCGAAATCATCCCTATTATCAATAAAATTGATATGGACAGCGCGATGATTGAGGAAGTGAAAGACCAAATCATCGACCTTATCGGTGGCAAACGTGAAGATATCGTACTCGCCAGCGGCAAGACCGGACAAGGCATCGAGGACATCATGGAAGCCGTTGTGACACGCGTACCGCCGCCCAAAGGCGACCCAAAAGCACCGCTTCAAGCCCTGATTTTTGATTCGACTTTCAATGCTTATCGTGGCGTAATCGCCTATTTTCGTATCAAGAACGGCACAATGCGCAAAGGCAGTCAAGTCCGTTTTATGAATACAGGCAATGTATATAGTGCGGACGAAATTGGTATCCTGAAAATGGAGAATGTGCCGCAAAAAGTACTGAGTGCCGGCAATGTAGGCTACATTATCACAGGTATTAAGGAGTCGAAAGAAATAAAAGTTGGGGACACTATCACACTCAATAATGACCCTTGTGAAGAGGCAATTCAAGGTTTTGAGGATGTAAAACCAATGGTTTTTGCAGGTATTTTCCCGATTGATAATGACGATTATGAGGATTTGAGGGATAGTCTGGATAAATTGCAACTCAATGACGCTTCACTCGTCTACGAACCCGAAACTTCGGCTGCATTGGGTTTTGGTTTCCGTTGCGGATTTTTGGGTATGTTGCACTTAGAAATCATACAGGAACGCCTATGGCGCGAATTTGATATGAACGTCATCACGACAGTTCCAAACGTATCATACTGCGCCTACCTGAAGAGAACTCCGAATGATATTATCACAGTCAATAACCCCCAAGACCTCCCCGAACCGACCATTCTTGACCGCGTAGAAGAACCTTATATCAATGCGCAAATCATCTGCAAACCCGAATATGTAGGCTCTATTATGAGCCTTTGTATTGATAAACGGGGCGAAATTAAAAATCAAGTTTATCTGACGGAAACTCGCGTAGAATTGAGTTTTGACTTGCCTTTGGCAGAAATTGTTTTTGATTTTTATGACAAATTAAAATCCATTACACGCGGTTATGCTTCGTTTGATTATGAGATAATAGGATACCGTCCTTCGAGTCTTGTAAAGATGGAAATTAAGCTAAATGGCGACCCCGTAGATGCTTTCTCTTCGCTGATTCACAAGGATAAAGCCCAACAATTTGGGCGACGCATCTGTGTGAAACTCAAAGACTTGCTTCCGCGTCAGCAGTTTCAAATTGCGATTCAGGCAGCCATCGGCGCGAAAGTTATTGCTCGCGAAACCATCTCCGCACTCCGCAAAGATGTAACCGCCAAATGCTATGGTGGTGACATCACCCGTAAGCGTAAGTTGTTGGAAAAACAAAAAGCAGGAAAGAAGAAAATGCGTCAAATTGGTTCGGTAGAAGTGCCGCAGAAAGCATTTTTGGATGTTTTGAAATTGGATTAATTACAAAAAACGCTACATTTACAGGTAATTATTTGCATTTCTAATTATTATTCAATAACTTAACTTAAAAGTGAAACTATTTGTCCTCATTGAGGAATTACGGGAGTTTGATATTGTAAAATATTACACTGTACGAAAAGAAATTGAAGAGATAACTGATGCAAATAGTGAGGCTGAAAAATTCTTTTTGAAATTTGAAAATTCAGAAGAAGAAATAAAAGAAGAATTTGACACCATAATAGCACTTTTAGAAGGTATTGGAAATCGTGGTGCCAAATCTTATTTTTTCAGAGATGAGCAAATGGCTTTCGCGTTATCAAGCAATCCCAATATCAAAATACTTGATACCAATGTTAAATTAAATTCCCAACTACGCCTTTACTGCGTTCTTGTTACTGAAAATATTGTGATTTTGTGTAATGGAGATGTGAAAACAGCACAAAAGGTACAGGATTGCCCTAATGTCTTACCACATTTCAGATTTACCAATTTAATCGCAAAAAAATAGAAGAATTGAGACGAGACTTTAATATAGACGGTAAAAATCTGGATGAGAATAACGAAAAAATCGGTTTTTACCTTTAAATACATTAAAAATGGCTAATGAAATTTTTGAAAGAGTCAGAAAATCTATACCGAATCATACGAGAATTTTTGTAAAAAATTCATTGGACATTATTGAATATATACATGAATTATTGGCGTCTAAAAATATGACTCAGCGCGATCTAGCGGATAAAATGGAGAAATCTGAATCTGAAATCAGTAAGTATCTTTCAGGTGGACATAACCTGACACTCCGCACACTTGCTAAAATACAAGATGCTCTAGGCGAGGAAATCATTGTAACCGCCGATAAAGCAAAAACAATTGAAAATGTCTTAGCAGAACCCAAAACCGAGTATAATACTAAAAAGTAAAAACGAACACACACATAATGAAGTACGCCATCATCACAGGCAGCCACAGAGAAAATTCTCAATCCTTAAAAGTCGGAAAATACATCGAAAACCGTATCAAAGCCCTCCACCCCGATGCAGAGACTTATTTTTTAGACCTTCAAACTGCCAATCTTCCAATGTGGGACGAGGGCATTTGGAAAGGCGAAGAAAAATGGAAGACCTTATGGTCGCCCATCGCTGCCGAATTGCAGACTTGCGATGCCATTATCCCTATCACGCCAGAATGGGCTGGTATGGTTACGCCGATGCTTAAAAATTTCTTTCTATTGGCTTCTACGAATGAAGTAGGACATAAGCCAGGCATGATAGTCAGCGTATCTTCGGGTCGTGGTGGTGCGTATCCGGTCAATGAACTTCGCACGAGCAGTTATAAAAATAACCATATTTGCTATATTCCCGAACACCTGATTGTTCGATTTGTGACAGAACGCCTCAATGAAGCCGTTGCAGTAGATGAGAGCGACGCTATCACACGCGAGCGGATTGATTACGGGATAGGTGTATTGAGCTTGTATGCGGAAAATTTTAAGCAAATACGTGCAAGGTCAGACGTGTGGATGAATGATAAATTTAAATTTGGAATGTAGAGGGAGTGAAGTACAAGTTCAATTATAGGAAGGACACAGAAAGATATTTTGAAGGGTTTTGCGAAAGCGAAGCCCTTTTTTTATTGTTTTTTAGACACGGACTGGAAGTACCGTGCTACGTTTAGGCATAAAAAAAGAGTTTAATGATTCTAAAAGGCTAAAAAAGAATCACTAAACTCTGAAGGAAACATCATCTTTATACAAGTAAGAAACTCAGCAGAGAAACATTGTATGACACAAAAGTGCAGGTTTTCTGAATGGCATGCAACGCAATTAAGCGCATCTTTTTGAGTAAATAAAACCATCAAATTGTTCATAAAAGACTATTAGACAGTATATTAACTCATGATAAATGGTATATAATTGATACAGAATGAAATTTCATTAAAACATTAATTCTATTTTAATTAAATCTATCGCAAAATCTGTAGCTGTAAATGAAGTTGTATAGGTGAGTGCGAGCACGTTGCTGCGTAAGGGAAGGGGAAAAAAATAATCTACCCCAAATGAAGAAGTTATTTATTTTATTTCACTAAGGAAGATTTAGTGAAACATATAAGAAAAAGAACAATTCAGACGGGTAGATTATTTTTTTCGTCCCCTAACGTCAGTTAGTAGGGTAGGGACATAAAAAAAGAGCTTAGTGACTCTAAAAGGCTAAAAAAGAATCACCAAACTCTGGAGGAAACATCATCTTTATACAAGTAAGAAACTCAGCAGAGAAACATTGTATGACACAAATATCAGGCTTATGGCGCTGTGTAACAAGTCATAATGGGGGACACTTTAACGTCTTTTTTTAGGCAATTTTATCATAATCACCTAACAATCAATCTTCTAATGAATTAAAATTTGTAAAATTTTGACGCAGACATAAGTATTTATTAAGAATAATTACTACTTTTGATGGTATATATATACTCAAGAACCCCTTTATGTATGGACACAAAGAGGGAATATGTTGAATTTCATGTAAAAAAGGGAGCGCCAATTGCTCTGGGACGAGCAGACTAAAAAGTCAGTAATAGGACACTCAAACTATTTTTCTTAGTTAATAGGGGCACTTGCTGGGAGCAAGGTTTTGTATTTCTCACTGTGAATTTTTGTCTGGGGTAGATACTTACCATTTGCCGTGGGTCGTATCCCTTTTTTGTATCCATTTGTTTATTTTGGTTTAGTTTGTATAAGGACAAGAAAGTGTAAAATGACACCTACTGTTCATCTTCCCATATGCCCAAAAATGTGAGTATATCTTCAATCCAATTCAACATAAATAAAAATTTAATGGTTTATAAATCAATTACAATTACAATTACACTCCAAAAATGGTACTTTTATTTAGGTTAATCAAGGAAGAATTTTAAAAAAAAAATGTAACTTTGCGCCGTTATTTTAACTTATCTCCCTGATAATTAATAACTTAAATTATCTTTAGTTGTTTTTTTTTGACACAGTTTTATTCTAATTTTGAATAAAAATGTAGTGAATTTTATCTCAATTTTCTAGCATTAATTCTATTTTAGCCTTCACCAATCGAAGTGCATGGTATAAACACGTGAGAATCAAACATTTAAAATATAGGTTATATTGCAGTTATCGGTGTCTTAGAATGTTTCAAAATTAAGCTTAATATTTTTATTTAAATTAAGCATGTCACAACTTCATCTAAATTAAATTTGCATGAAAAGTTTGCTACCTATTGTCAACTCATTAAATGGTAAAGAAAAACGCCTGATGAAAAAATTTTTTAGTATCCAAACAAACGGAATGGATAAAAAAAAACTTGAACTATTCAGTGGTATTTTAAGCGGAAAAGCAAAAACAGACAAAGAGGCTGCAATGTTGTTATATAATTCTCCTCCAAATTCGGCTTTCTCACATGTCAAAAGGCGATTAAAGAAAGACTTACTTAACTTCATCTTGCTTCAAGATTCGGATACAAGCGATGTCTCCAAGAGAAGTATTGCCGAAATCGATTGTCGGCGAATGTTTCTTCAGGGACAGCTTCTGCTTCGGCGAGGAGTATATGTTGAGTATGAAAAAGTAATGATTGCCGCCTTAGATTTAGCAGAGAAGTATGAAATGTTTTCTGAAGCACTCATGATTAGAAACTCTCTCAGGTCAAGTACAGGTTTTCGAGAAGGAACGGATATGTTTGAGAAATACAGTAAAAGTATGGACTACCATTATAAAGAACTCGGAAAGTGGCTCAAAGCTCGGCAGTACTATTATCAAATCGCCTTGCCAAATGAATTTCAAACAAATAACAAAATAGAATCAAAAGATGTTGGTGCAAAAATCATCACTAATCTCGAAAAAATTGATGACGAACGCTCTAGCGAGCGTTTTACTTTTTGGCATTACATATCAAAAGTACACTATTTTAATTTGAACAAAAAATTTGAAGAAGCAAGTATTTATGCAGAAAAACTCTTAAAACTCGTCTCCGAAGATTCTATCATGCGTTCTAAGAGTAACTATGCAGGAATACTCAAAGATGTTGTTTATATCCATATCAATCTGGGAAATTATGAACGCGCTGTATTCTATGCCAACGAAGCTATAAATAACTTTATAAAAGGCAGGGTAAACGAACTCCGTGCTATGGATCACCTCTTTTTCGCGCACTTGCGAAATGAAGACTATGACAATGCCGAAATTACCATAAAAAATGCCCTCGAACACAAACAAATCAATGCCGGTAATAAGCTCATCAAAGCCCGGTGGTTGTTCTTTCATGCCAATCTCGAATACCTCAAGGGTAAGCACAAAGAAGCCGCCCAGTCGCTACGTACCAATGAGCATATTATGTCCGACAAATCGGGTTGGAATTTAGGTTGTCGCTTGTTGGAGATGATGATAGATATGGAAGCAAATGATTTATTTTTGGTTGATTACAAAATCAAGAGTTTTAATCGCCTACTGAGTCCCAAAAACACCGAAACTGAAAATATCGAACGTGCTCGCCTAATATCCAAGGTCATTCGTCTATTTATCAAACATAGGGGGGATTTTAATGAAACTTTCGACGTGGCTAAAAATGACATACAAGCACTGGAGGATGGAGAAGGAAAATTGTTTTGGGACCCGATGGGCTACGAAGTCATTCGATTTGATGAATGGCTACGCGATAAAAGAGACGAGAAAAATAACAGAGGAAAACCCAAGGCATTCCCCATTCGGCGTTCTTAGTATCAGGAACAAAATAAATGTACATTCTCGACTTGTTATTTTTCCTTTATATTTCACCAAATTCTCCTTAAATAACTCTTATTCGCGTCAAATTTGGTTCATGTAAAGAAAAAATAACGGCGTGAAGAATGTACATTATTTTCTTTCACTAAACATCGAACAATAAATTCCAAATATCAAGTAGCAAGTAATAAAATTTGTTTTTTGTTTTTCGCATTCCTATGAACTAAAAATCGTCTTATGCCTTATAGCGAACTCTGCAAATGTCGTCGGACCTTTTCCTATTAGATTTTTGAGATCTAAAGAATAGGCTTCCATAAGTCCCTCTTTACAAGCGCGATGCAAGCCTATTGTAGTGTCTATTCTCCAATCTTCGACATTACATTTTTTCATTTTTGCTCTTGCCACCTCTTCCGTTATGTCTACGTATTCAATCTTTTTCCCGATAATATTTGAAATCAAATCAACAATTTCCATATTGGTATAAGAATAACCCGTGAGGCTGTAAATTCTATCCTTATGACCAAAATTCATCAATACACTCGTAGCAGCCGCAGCAATATCGTTGGCATCTACCTGATTGATTTTGGCGTCGCCTTGTGGCAAAGTCAATTTACCATTAGCATACATTTTACTATAACAACCTACAATGTAATTTTGCATAAAATTACCGGGACGTAATATAGTATAATGAATGCCCGATTTTCGAATGATTTTTTCTTTTTCGCCATGCCAACGCAAAATATCAGAGCTACTTTTAGTATCTGCCCCCAATCCCGAAAGCATCACAATTTTTTTCACGCCTTTGTTTTTTGCAGCTTTTGTAAATGCACGCGTAATTTCGACTTGGTTGGGAATAACCGGAAGAATAAAAAATACCTTTTCAACCCCTTCGAGCGCAGCTAAATAAGTGTCAGGTTTCTCAAAATCAAGTGTGACAACTTCTACATTATCTCCCAAAATTTTTGACGATTTTCGCAGGCTTCTCACACCGGTTCGCACTTTTATATGGGCATTTCTCAGATTCTTGACCACGCGCTGACCTATAGTACTGGTTGCGCAAGTCACAAGTATAGTGTTCATCTTTCAATCTTAGGTTTTGGTTAAATTTAGATTAGTCTAAAAACTTTTTTTAGGCATATCAAATGTAATGCAATAGAAATGCCAAAATCTAAAATGTTAACAAATCCTCAACAATGTTCGACAAGCAAAGCCAATCTATCCACAAACAACACTCTTTTTAGGATTAAACTTGAACTGAAATTTGGAATCCGAAAATTGGTAAACTGGAACATTATCGCAGTCGGTTTTAACCCCTCGGTTTTCAAATCAACACAATGGACACGAAATAAATAACTTTAGGGAAGAGGAAGAAAATAATCTACCCCAAATGAAGCCGTTATTTTTTTTATATGTTTGGCTAAATTTGACGCGCATAGCTGGGCTACGTAAGGAAAATTTAGTGAAACATATAAGAAAAAGAACAATTCAGACGGGTAGATTATTTTTTTCGTCTTCCCTTACCATCTTGACAGGATATTTTGCCCTCATTTTGCACTTTGATCCCGATATTTATCGGGTGAAAATATCAACATTTATGCGAGTTCTAAAGCCCAAACTGAAAACAAACGCTCTCAGTCAAGAAAGCAAATTTATTTTCTTCGTCCTCCCTAATCTAAAATACTAAATAGTCTATGTCACAAATTTTTCCTTTGTAACTTTTTTTTTTGAAAAAAAAAGTTACAAAAATTTTTATTTCTAATGAATTAATGTTATTTTTACTGTGAAATTAAAAACAAGATTCATTTTATTACGATCTACATTAATCCAATGTAATAGTAAAACAGTTTTAACCCAGAACGAAAAACCACCTTACACTTAGCTCTGACTATTCTGCTTATTTTTAACATAAATGAAATGAGATAACGTTCTCATTGCAGGAATTGTATTTTCCATAAACATAAAACAGGTTCTAAGTAGTCAATCAAGTTAGGGAGGACAAAGAAAATAAGCTACCCCAAATGAAGCAGTTATTTTTTTTATATGCTTGGCTAAATTTGATGCGTCTCGAATGCTTTCGGAATAAGGATGATTTAGTGAAACACATAAGAAAAAGAATAATTCAGACGGGTAGGTTATTTTTTTTCGTCTTCCCTAAACTCTGCATCAGTATCAGGAATTAAATAAATGTACATTCTCTGCGTCGTTATTTTTTCTTTAGACGAACCAAATTTGACGCGAATACTCCCTATATTTAAGGAAAATTTGGTGAAGTATAAAGGAAAAAGAACAAGTCGAGAATATACATTTATTTAATTCCTGATACTT
>ENA-ORXM01002407-ORXM01002407.1-marine-metagenome-genome-assembly--contig:-NODE-2407-length-21866-cov-4.615586_pt1 | contig 21866 bp, 16 predicted proteins | sample MGYA00237867_ERZ511480 | MGnify/ENA primary metagenome ERZ511480 (study PRJEB26309, sample SAMN06266103) | marine metagenome | isolation source: Algal blade | place: United Kingdom:Sidmouth, United...
TGTGCCATTTTTCTTGACGTAAGAAGAAAGATAGAAATTAAGGTTCATTTTTAATTAGTTCGATATTAGTTCGAAACTAAATCTAATATAAACAAAAATAAAGGAATATAAACTTTTTATTATTTATTGTAAAACAGCGTTATAGCAATAAGTGTAAGGTTTAAGGCCGATTACTCCTGCATAGTGTGGTATACATTCTGTACATCATCGTCTTCCTCGATTTTTTCAAGAAGTTTCTCGACATCGGCGGCATCCTCTTCCGATAAGGCTTTGGTGACTTGTGGAATACGCTCAAAACCCGAGGAAAGGATTTCGATGTTCCGGTTTTCCAGTTCTTTTTGAATAGCGCCAAAACTTTCAAACGGAGCATAGATTAAAATACCGTCATCGTCTACAAAAACCTCTTCGGCACCGTAATCGATCATTTCCAATTCCAGTTCTTCGGGGTCAATACCTTCCGCGGGAATTCTAAAATTACAGGTATGGTCGAACATAAATTCAACGGAGCCCGACGTACCCAAACTTCCGTCGCATTTGTTGAAATAACTGCGGATGTTGGCAACCGTTCGCGTATTATTGTCCGTTGCGGTTTCTATGAGGATAGCGATACCATGGGGGGCATAACCTTCAAAAAGCACTTCTTTATAATCCCCTTGACTTTTATCGGAAGCACGTTTAATTGCACGCTCGATATTGTCTTTCGGCATGTTGACGGACTTGGCATTCTGAATGACCGCCCTAAGCCTGGAGTTGGCATCGGGGTCGGGGCCGCCCTCTTTTACAGCCATTACGATATCCTTACCGATACGTGTAAACGCTTTGGACATTGCCGCCCAACGTTTCATTTTTCGTGCCTTCCGGAACTCAAAAGCTCTTCCCATGAATAGTTGATTGTTTTTTGAATTGGGGTAAATGTAAAAAAGTTAAAGTGCAAGCCCAAGTTCAAATTCAAAAAAGTCAGTAGTGGAATTCACATAGAAAACCAAGCCTTTGAGACTCCCGGCAGCGGATTTGAATTCTAAACTTCTACTTTTGCTAAGACAAACTGTCACTTTGAACACCCAACAGGATTTCACTCACTTTCAATAATATCTTCGATACTTTGGGCCAACTTGAAGTCCTTTTCAGTAACTCCGTCGGCATCATGGGTATTGAGACGGATATTTAGCGAGTTATATACATTACTCCAATCGGGGTGGTGGCTCTGAGCTTCACATTCAAAAGCGATTCGGGTCATGACCGAGAATGCTTCCTTGAAATTCTTGAATTCAAAAGATGTCTCGATGGCACCGTTTACAAATTCCCAACCATCAAGTTCTTCCAAATGTTTTTCGATTTCTTTTTCAGATAATTTTTTCATGAATACGTGATTTTTTCTATTCCCGCGGAGGCGGGAATCTCATTTTAATTAAAACTAAGCTTCAAACTAAATCTGCGAACTGTTGAAAGCTACGCCTATTTTCTTTACTCTATAATCGAAATTTTAATACTCTTACGTTTGCGTCGAAATTAGACTTGAACTTCCTCTCAATGCCTCGTGAGCCTGCCTGGCGGCAAATAGGCTTGCCGCGAGGTAGTTTACCTATATTCGGGGTTTTCGAACGCCCATCGCGAACCATTGTCCCATTCCTTTCTTGAATTCCCATAGTTGGGATAGCCACCATTTTCTTTCAACATCTTTGCTAAATGTAGAAGGTTGTACGTCATAAATGTTGTATTGCGATTGGTGAAATCATTTTCTTTCGAATTGGCCTCTTCGTCCAAATAACTCGGTCCGGGGCCGATCTCTCCTAACCAGCCGCAGTCTGCCTGTGGCGGAATAGAATATCCCAAATGTTGCAAGGCGTATAAAATTCCCATGGCACAATGCTTTACGCCATCTTCATTGCCCGTAATTATTGTTCCTCCCACTTTTCCGTAGTAAAGATATTGCCCTTTGTCGTTCTGTTTTCCCGACATAGCATAGAGTCGTTCTATTATTTTGGTACAGACCGATGACCGTTCACCCAACCAAATGGGAGTTCCCAGAACTAAAATATCCGCCGTAAAAATTATATCGAAAAGTTCAGGCCAGTCATCTTTAAACGCTCCCTCTTTGGTCATATCGGGTTGAACACCATAGGCAATATCATAATCCACGGCTCGAATATTTTTAACCGAAACACCTTCGTTTTGCATAATCTCTTTTGAGACATCCATAAGGCCTTGGGTATGGCTCTTTTTGGGAGAATTTTTTAAGGTACAGTTCACATAAACAGCGCTAAGAGCACTGAAATCTATATTCTTGTTTTCCATAAGACTCAAACTTCAATAGGGAAAGTTACGTATTTCCTTATCGGTCGTAAGTTCAATAAAGAATTATTTTGATTGTATCGAATTAGCCCGTGATATGATGGTCAATAATTTCTTGATAGCTGATCTGCAAATTCTTTGGAAGTTTATTGTCTTTGGGCAATACGGCGAGATAGCGTTCTTCGTTTGTGGTAAAAACACGTTTATAGATGGGGTTGAAGTTACCGATGCGCTCTACTACTTCTTTGATAAAGTCTTCATGATGTACCAAGTCACGGCTTCCCAGATGGTAAACACCCGTTTTATTACGGTTGATCAAGTAATGGATCTGTTGGGTCAATTTGTCGTCATTGGTCACGTTCAGGATGAGGTTGGGGAAAACCTCTACGGGTTCATTTTTCCAAATGTATTTTTTGATTTCCTTGATTCGCGGAGAACCGTTACCGAAAACCATGGGAATGCGTAAAATACCCATTTTCTTTGACGGAAGCCGTAGCAGCATATTTTCGATTTTAATTTTCAACCTGCCATAAACGCTTTCGGAAAGTGTTTTGTCGTTTTCGTAAGAGGGATACTTCCGGTAGGCATCAAAAACATTGGCGGAAGAAAGAAAGTAAAGGATGCAATCACTTTTATTCAAATATTCGACGATATGTTGGTGGGCTTGAATTTGTGCGGCAAAATTTCCACGGAGTGCGGAAACGATTACTTGTGGGCGTATTTTTTCCAAAATTTCAAAAACATCGTCTTTCTCCATGTCGTAACGAAGAAACTGTTGGTTGTCTTCAAAAGATCGTCGTGCTGAAAAGTAAGTACCGTAGGTATCAAAATAATTGCATAGCTCCTTATAAATGGCATTGCCCAAAAAACCGCTTCCTCCCAGGATTAAAATCTTCTTGCTTTCCAAATCAGAATATGGATAACCCGGTATCGGATGTAAGTTTTTCGAGGGCCTGCATTCCCAGTTTTGAATTGCCCTTTTTGTTCAGCCCGGGGGACCAGGTGGCTACAGAAAATTTACCGGGCAATAGCGCGACGATGCCACCACCGACCCCACTTTTACCGGGCAGACCGACCTCAAAGGCAAATTCACCCGCCTCGTCGTAGAAACCGCAGGTAAGCATCAGCGCATTGATTCGTTTTACTCGGTTGATATTCAAATAGGGCCGGTCTTGCATGCATTTTCCGCGATTACTGAAAAGGTAAAAGGTTTTCGCCAGTTGCGCACAGCTCATTTGAATGGAGCATTGATGAAAATAGAAATCAAGAACGGCCGAAACATCATTCTTAAGATTCCCATATGACTTTAGTAGGTTCGCTGCGGCATAATTACGGAAACCGGTTTCTTTTTCCGATTTGGCGACCTTCGGGTCAAAATCGATACTTTGGTCGTTGGCTATATTCCGTATAAAATCAAGGAATTCTTTCTTTGGACTTTTAAGTTGGGAAACCAAAACATCAGCTACAACTATGGCCCCGGCATTAATTAAGGGGTTTCGGGGAATTCCGTTCTCTTGCTCCAAAAGTGAGAGGTGGTTGAAGGGGTCTCCCGAGGGTTCGACATCAACTCTTTTCCAAAGTTCTTCTCCGACAAGGCCCAACGCCATAGCCAGTGATAGCACTTTCGAAATACTTTGAATGGAGAACACTTCTTGACCGTCGCCTTTAGAATAACTCTTTTTAGTATCGTCGACCAAATGAATTCCGAATTTACCGCTGTCGATCTCGGCCAGTTCGGGAATGTATTTTGCAACGGTACCTCGATCGGTTTGACTATCGACCTGTTTATAAATAGTATCCAGAATCTCTTCGTAGTCAATCATCGGCCTTTATAAAAAGGAAGTTTAACAATCGTTGCGGGTACGCTTTTCTTACGTATTTCAATATTGATTTTACTACCTACCTCAGAAAATACCGAAGGTACATAGCCTAGCCCGATTCCTTTGCCCATAGAAGGAGACATCGTACCAGAAGTTACCGTTCCGATTTTTTTTCCATTTCCGTCAACGATATCATAGTCCTGTCTGGGGATACCTCTATCATCCAGTTCAAAGGCAATAAGTTTTCGTTCAGGGCCGTGTGCCTTTTCCTTTGCCAGTGCCTCGCTATTGACAAAATCTTTTGTGAACTTGGTAATCCAGCCAAGACCCGCCTCGAAGGGCGAAGTATCATCGTTGATGTCGTTACCGTAAAGACAGTAGCCCATCTCAAGACGTAAGGTGTCACGGGCCGCGAGTCCGATGGGTTTGATGTCAAAATCGGCACCGGCCTCAAAAACCTTGTCCCAGATTTGTTGTACTTCGTCATTTTTACAATAGATTTCGAATCCTCCAGAACCCGTGTATCCCGTGGCCGAAATAATGACATAATCTATTCCCGCAAAATCGGCAACTACAAAATTATAGAACTTGATTTCCGCTAAGTCTACAGAGGTAAGGCTTTGCATAGCTTCCACGGCTTTCGGCCCTTGAATGGCCAATAGCGAAAATCCTTCGGAAATATTCCGCATATCCGCATTAATAGTAGCATTGTATTTAGAAATATGGTCCCAATCTTTTTCGATATTCGATGCATTGACCACTAAAAGATAGGTTTCATCTTTTATGCGGTATATGATGAGGTCATCGACGATTCCGCCGGTTTCATTGGGTAGGCAGCTGTACTGCGCTTTTCCGACCGTAAGTTTTGAGGCGTCGTTCGAGGATACTTTTTGAATCAATTCCAATGCCTTCGGCCCTTCGATTAAAAATTCCCCCATATGGGAAACATCAAAAACACCCACTCCATTACGGACAGTTTCATGCTCAGCATTCACGCCTTCGTAGGAGACGGGCATGTTATAACCAGCAAAGGGAACCATTTTGGCGCCGAGGGCAATATGGGTTTCTGTAAGGGCCGTATTTTTCATAATTTGAAGTTTTAGGTTTTTGCGTTTTCAAGGTTAGGCTTTCCAATAAATAATATGAAAGTTGAGCTTGTTCTTGAGAGCGCTTAACATATAATAAATTGAGTTGCTTACCACCAGCCGCTTTTTCTTTTCCCTATTGTCTTTACTCTAATTTTGTGCAAATCTATTGAAATATTTAAGGATAGTATATCCACAATTTGTTATGTTTAGCATAATATTTGGTATATGTTTTTTTCAAATTGAATTGACAACTTAATAAGAGCTTAAAATTTTCGAAGATGATGAGAGAACTAAAAATACTACTGGTGTTACTGGTTGTTGCTATAGCCGGTATTGCCCAAGACACACCGACGGACTTTCTATCTGCCGATTTTCATGAAGGAAGGAGAGAAGCAGTCCGTGATATGATGCCGCCGAATAGCGTAGCTGTTTTTTTCGCCAATGCCGTTCGAAACAGGGCCAATGATGTGGACTACATTTACCATCAAGACCCAGATTTTTATTATCTAACGGGTTACAAAGAGCCTAATGCCGTGCTAGTTATTTTTTCGGAACCAAAAGAAGGGGAGAATGGAGTTGCCTATGATGAGATTCTATTTGTGCAGGAACGCGACCCAAGGGCAGAGCAGTGGAACGGAAAAAGACTGGGCATAGAGGGGGCAAAAGAAAAACTAGGTTTTGACATGGTTTTTAATGGAAGCGAGTTTTCAAAGGTGGATATCGATTTTCAAGGTTTCGAAAGTGTACTATTCTTTGATTTTAAAAACGATTTTCGAGATACAAGGGATGAGGCTGATCTTTTCGATCTCATTAAAACGTTTAAAGAAAAAGCTAATTATCCAGCTGATTATGACGGCGATAAGCAACAGCTTTATTCCATGATAAAATCTACGGATATAGAGAACAGCGCCAATGTAGCACAGACGTTAGGTCGTTATTTAAACCGTGATGAAAATCTCAAGAACGATGAGCTTCTTAGCGGATTCGTAAATGCACCCGATAATAAATTAAGGAGTGAAATCAAAGAGAAAGTATCCCTAAAGCTAGGTGCCAACAATTTGAATTCTTCAAAGCTTGGCGAAATTATGGCGACGTTGCGGGAGACCAAATCTGAAGAAGAAATGGTGTTATTGAAAAAGGCCATCGAAATTTCTTCTGTGGGCCAAATCGAGGTGATGAAAGCAATGCATCCCGATATGTCGGAAACCGAGATACAGGGTGTTCACGAGTATGTCTATAAGAAATATGGCGCAGAGTACGAAGGCTACCCATCTATTGTTGGTGGGGGGCATAATGGCTGCATATTGCACTATATTGAAAACAATAAGCCCAAAGTAGGTGACGATTTAGTATTGATGGATTTAGGTGCCGAATACCACGGTTACACAGCCGATGTGACCAGAACAATCCCTGCAAACGGAAAGTTTTCCAAAGAACAAAAGCAAATTTATGACATCGTCTACGATGCCCAAGAAGCCGGAATAAAAGCAAGTGTTGTAGGTGCTTCCTTTCAGGCTCCAGGGCAGGCGGCAAGCAAAATAGTTACAGCGGGTCTGATGAAACTTGGAATCATTTCAGAGGAAGAAGATGCACGAATCTATTTTCCACACGGTACATCGCATTATCTAGGGCTCGATGTTCATGACAAAGGTACCTATCGACCCTTTCAACCGAATACCGTGATTACGGTCGAACCTGGCATCTATATTCCCGAAGGAAGTGATTGTGATGCAAAGTGGTGGGGTATTGCCGTACGTATCGAAGACGACATTTTGATTACGGAAGACGGGCCTGTCAATCTATCTGCGATGGCTCCGAGAACAACAGAAACCATTGAAGAAATGATGGCACAGGCAAGTCCTTTAGATGATTTTAAGTTGCCTGAATTGGATTAAACCAAAGAATTTGCTGAAGATTCTTAATAACTTTTTGGTGTAGGCGATTTCATTTCTACTGAAAGTTTGCACCTTTTGAGTTTTCAGCTGTTCAGTAGAAAATCCTTTAGTTCTTGGTAATCTTTGATTCTTACGGATTTCTTTTCTTTATCCATCACTTTTTGGATTTGCGGAGGAATTTCTACGGAGGTTCCAAGAGTCTCCTCAACCACATCCAAAAATTTTACGGGATGTGCAGTCTCCAAGAAAATACCGTAGCTGCGGGGATGATTTTCCCGATACTTTTGTAACCCCAAATAGCCAACGGCGCCGTGAGGATCCGCAATGTACCCCGAAGAATTGTAAATATGTTTCATAGCTTTCCGGGTTTCTTCATCGCTAAAAGTGTATGAAGAAAGATGTTCCGAGAGTAGTTCAAAGTTATTTTGAAATAAGTGACGGATACGGATAAAATTACTGGGATCACCGACATCCATGGCATTAGATATGGTGGCTGTTGAGGGTTTTGGTTCGTATGTTCCTGTTTTCATAAACTGGGGAACGGTATCGTTCACATTTGTCGCGGCAACAAAATGTTTCGCGGGCATACCGAGTTTTTGGGCAACGATACCCGCACAGATATTCCCGAAATTTCCACTGGGGACGGAAAAAACAAGCTCTTTTTGCTCGCTTTTTGCCTGTTTGTATGCAAACAAAAAGTAAAAGAGCTGCGGCAACCAACGGGCTACATTAATAGAGTTTGCGGATGTTAGTTGCATACGTTCCAAAAGTGCTTCATCTAAAAAAGCGGTTTTAACCATTTTTTGACAATCATCAAAAGTGCCATCTACTTCGAGTGCGGTAATGTTCTGCCCTAGCGTAGTTAGTTGACGCTCTTGAATATCACTTACTTTACCGCTTGGATAAAGAATAACGACTTTTACCCCTTGAACGCCCAAAAACCCATTGGCTACTGCACCCCCGGTATCACCTGATGTAGCAACTAAAACAGTGACATCAGATGTCTCATTTCCGGAGAAATACCCTAGGCATTGGGCCATAAAGCGTGCGCCGACATCTTTGAACGCCATTGTCGGACCATGAAAAAGCTCTAGTGTCGCGACGTTTTGTTCAATTTCGATTATCGGAAAATCAAAATCCAATACTTCCTCTAAAATTTCGGTCAACACCGAATCGGGAATATCGTTCGAAACAAACTGTCGAATGGCCTGAAAAGCAATTTCTGGATTCGAAAGTTTTTCAATTTCGGCAAAGAAAGCATTTGATAAGGAATCGATGCGCTCCGGAAAGTATAAACCTCGGTCTGGTGCGATTCCATTGACGACGGCCTCTTTAAAGGATACCTTCGGGGCTTGGTTATTTAGGCTGTAGAAGTTCAATATGCTAATTTGAAAATTTTAGAATGTTTTAATTTGAAAATGACCCGATGCTCAAAGCACGAAGTTATTTTGAAAATGGATTTTATATCGTATGATTTCTATCAAGTTTCCGAGCACCGAGCACCGAGCACCGAGCATCAGACATCTAACATCCGCACCCCCTCAACATTCACCTTAGAAACATGTACGTCATAATCAATTCCAATACTTTGGTATACGTCTTTCATGGCTAAAGCTACTTTTTCGGCCATGGCTTCCCCTTTACTAAATGCAAATATCGACGGCCCCGAACCTGAAATTCCGCATCCCAGTGCGCCTGTTTCCAGTGAAGCCAATTTGACCTCATCAAAGCCGGGAATCAAAATTGACCGTATCGGTTCTACAATATGGTCTACTAAAGAACGACCAATAAGTTCATAATCTTCGGTAAAAAGCCCGGCAATTAGTCCGCCGACATTGCCCCATTGCTTGATGCCGTCGGCTAGGGTAATTTTCGTTTTCAATATTTTACGCGAATCGGAAGTCTTGACCTCGATTTGTGGATGGATTATTGTCGCATAAAGTTCTGAAGGACTATTTATCGGTACAATATCCAACGGTTCATAACTGCGAACCAAGGTAAAACCTCCGAATAGGGCAGGGGCGACATTATCGGCATGGGCTACCCCGCTCGCGAGCCGCTCTCCTTCCATGGCGAATTTTACCAGTTCCATTTTTGAAAACGGTACTCCCAAAAGTTCGTTCATGGCCCAGACCGCCCCTGTCGAACTGGCAGCACTACTTCCGATACCACTACCGGCCTTGATTTTTTTATAGATTTCAATCTCGAATCCGCCATCATAATTGCTTTCCTCCAAGAGTGCGAGCCCCGCAACACCGGAAACGTTCAAGTGGGTTTCCGTTGGCAGGTCTTGCCCAGTAAGTTTGGTAATACGGATTCCCTTTTCGCTGACCTTGCGAACTAGCATCTCATCACCAACGGAATCCAAGGCAACGCCCAGCACATCGAACCCACAAGATATGTTGGCAATTGTCGCAGGGCAGAATATTTTGAGCTCGCTGGTCATGTTTTAAAAATTACCAATTCGAATAATATCCGCAAAAATTCCCGATGCAGTAACCTCAGCACCTGCGCCTGCGCCCTTGATAATCATCGGCTGGTTTGGATATCGCTCGGTATAGAACAACACAATATTATCACTTCCCTCCAAGTTATAGAAATCATGGCCCTTAGGAATCTGTTGAAGTCCTACGCTTGCATTTCCATCTTCATATTGAGCTACATATTTTAGTTTGCTATTGGCCGCTGACGCGTCGTTGAATAATTTTTGAAACTTATTCTCGTGCTTTTTTAAGGATTCAAAGAAATCTTTGTTATTATCGGTTTTCAAGCTTTCCTTCGGGAGAAAGGAGTTATTCTCGATATCATCGATTTCAAGTTTGTTACCGCTTTCCCGTGCTAAAATCAATATTTTTCGCATCACATCGACACCGCTTAAATCGATTTTTGGGTCGGGTTCGGTGTAGCCCTCTTCCTGAGCTTGCTTAACGACATCATGAAATGTGGTTTCATCGTTAAAGTTATTGAATACGAAATTCAGGCTTCCCGAAAGAACGGCCTGTATTTTTAAGATTTTATCCCCGGAAGTAATAAGATGCTTCAACGTATCTATAATCGGTAAGCCCGCACCGACATTGGTCTCAAAAAGAAAGGGAGCATTGTATTCGCGGGCTAGGTCCTTTAGACCCTGATAGTTTTTAAAATTTGACGAACAGGCAATCTTATTACAGGTAACCACAGAAATACTGTTGCTCAAATACCTATCATAGGTAGCGGCAACTTTATCACTGGCGGTATTATCGACAAAAATGCTATTGCGGTAATTGAGTTTCTGTACCGTTTCGAAGAATTCGGTTTTATTCGCTTTCCGACCGTTGGCCAAAAGTTTTTTCCACTTACTCAGAGAAAGTCCTCCATCCTGAAAAACCATTGTCCTAGAATTTGAAATACCTACTACGCGAATGTTCAATTTGAGGTTCTCCTTTAGAAAAGAGTGCTGTTGGCGTACTTGTTCCAAGAATTTCGAACCCACGTTGCCCACACCCATTACGAAGAGGTTCAACTGTTTTACGTTTTCTTCGAAAAACTCCTCATGCAATGCATTAAGCGCTTTTTTGACATCTCCTTCATCGATAACCGCAGAAATATTACGTTCCGAAGCTCCTTGGGCAATTGCCCTGATATTCACGTTATTACGACCTAAGGTGCTGAACATTTTACCACTTAGGCCCTGATGGTGCTTCATATGGTCTCCCACAAGGGCAATTATCGCAAGCTCGGTCTCGGCATGGGCGGGGCGTATCTTGCCTCGTTCGATTTCGTTTTTAAAAGCGGCGTTTACTACCTGCAAGGCGTACTTGATGTCATTTTTTGAAATACCCACACAAATGGAATGTTCTGAAGAAGCTTGTGTAATAAAAACAATACTGATATCCACTTGCGAAAGTATACCGAAAAAACGCTTGGAAATACCCGGAATACCAACCATACCCGGCCCCTCTAGGGATAACAAGGCCATGTTTCCGATGTGTGATATACCCCTGACCGTTTTTCCCTTTTCATTCTTGTTTTCGGTAATCAAGGTGCCGAGGTCTTCGGGTGCGAAAGTATTCTTGATATGAATAGGGATTCCTTTTGCTAGTACCGGCTGTATTGTCGGAGGGTAAAGTACCTTCGCACCGAAATGGGAAAGTTCCATCGCCTCTTGGTAAGATAAATGTGGAATCGCTTTCGCTTGCTTTACCAACCTCGGGTTGGCCGTGAACATGCCGCTGACGTCCGTCCAGATTTCCAGTAGTTCCGCATCGAGTGCTGCGGCAACAATAGCCGCTGAATAGTCAGAACCGCCCCTGCCCAAGGTAGTGGCGTTGCCATTTTCGGAGGAAGCGATAAAGCCGGGCATCACCACAATTTTTTCGTGTACTCCCGAAAAGTATTTTACGATGTTTTTATTCGTTAGTTCGAAATTTACTTTTGGCTTACTATTACCATCCGAGGTAGTGATGAGGTTTCTGCTGTCAACGTGCGTTGCTTTCATTCCCTCTTGAACCAAGAATTCGGTTATGATGTACGATGACAAAAGCTCACCATAACTCACGATTTTATGCGATAGTCTAGAGGTCGCTTCTCCTATAAGAAAAGCGCCTTCGAGCAATGTTTCCAAAGTGTTGAGTTCACTTTTGACCTTGCTTAGCACTTGACTTTGCACCTTTATAGGAAGTAACTCTTTGACAACGGTAAGATGTCTGTCTTCAATCTCTTTTAGGACATTTTTATAGTCTTCGTTCTGATCGGCCGCCATTCCAGCGGCGGTCAACAATTTATCGGTGACACCACCAAGAGCGGAAACCACAATAATAGATTTACCCGAAACCGTTTTAATAACATTTCTTACTAGGCGTATATTTAGGGAACCGGCGACAGAAGTACCACCAAATTTTAATACTTTCATGGGAGTATGGATAATAATGTAATTTTTGAAATTTTACGCTGAACAGCGCGGCACGGACGGATGGAATATGATTTACCCCAATGGGGTGACTGTACCGGTCGTATCGGTGTATCCATTATAGAATGGCGTAAATAGTTTATTTGGGAAAGCACTAATACTGAACATACTTCGAACAAAAGGCAAATGTAGTACTTTTGATAACTTAATCAAACGAACGGTAAGGTTTTTGCGGAATCTTTACCAATCTACCTCTAGCGTTATATGTGATAATACTTATAGTGCGAGTGATTTCCGATTTTCCGGAATTGAAAAATTTGTACTAAATCATGAAGCTTTTTTCGACTGATCAAATATATGCCGCCGATAAATTTACGATAGAAAAACAGAAGATTTCCAGTACTGAACTTATGGAACGTGCTGCCCTTCAGATTTTTAATTGGATGCATCTGCGCTTGCAAGGCGCCCCGGTAAAAATCCATTTATTCTGTGGTATCGGTAATAATGGGGGCGACGGGCTTGCCTTGGCACGCCATCTTTTGGAACATGGCTATAACATAAAAGTATATGTAGTCAATTATAGTAAGAAGCGCTCCGATGATTTTTTGACCAATTTGGAGCGATTAAAGGAGCGGAAAATCTGGCCTGAATTCTTGGAGGAGGGTTCGGAATTATCGGAAATTGGAAAGGAAGATATTATTGTGGATGCCATTTTTGGTATCGGATTGAATCGTCTGCCAGATGCTTGGGTAGTCGAACTTTTTGAACATTTGCATCGGTCTGATGCGTTTACGCTATCAGTCGATATTCCTTCGGGATTGTTTACGGAAAAAATACCTCAAAACGAAAAAGCAGTCATTAAAGCCAATTACACTTTGAGTTTTCAGGTGCCCAAAATGGTTTTTTTCCTTCCACAGACCGGAATTTACACGGAACATTGGGAAGTTTTGGATATCGGGCTTGACCAAGCATTTTTGGCACAGACCGAGACCGATTATCAGCTGATCGGTAAGAACGAAGTACTTCCGATGTATAAACCGCGAGAAAAGTTTTCGCACAAAGGAACTTATGGGCATAGCTTGATTATTGGCGGAAGCTATGGAAAAATCGGCGCAGTCCATTTGGCGGCAAAAGGCTGTCTTCAGGCTGGGAGTGGTTTGGTAACTGTCTATGTTCCACAATGTGGATACCTTCCTTTGCAGACCAATTTGCCAGAAGCGATGGTACTTACTGATGCCGACGAAAAGTACATCTCAAACATAGATTTTAAGCTCCAACCAACCGTAATAGGTCTTGGCGTCGGTATGGCAACCGATAAAAAAACGGTAAAGGCCTTTTCCGATTTTTTGGCGAAAAATAAAGTCCCTCTGGTTATTGATGCGGATGGATTGAATATCCTTTCGGAGAATAAAGATTTATTGGCAAAGTTACCGTCAAAAACTGTGTTGACCCCACATCCCAAAGAACTCGAACGTCTAATCGGAAAATGGAAAGATGATTTTGATAAACTTGAAAAGGCAAAGACATTCTCAAAAAAATATGACTGTATTGTTGTGATTAAAGGCGCACATACTATCACGGTTAATGATGGTAAAGGTTACATAAACACAACTGGAAACCCCGGAATGGCGACAGGCGGTACAGGCGATGTGCTTACCGGTATCATTACAGGACTAATCGCACAAGGTTATGAATCGCTTCAAGCGGCTATTTTTGGTGTATACCTTCATGGTCGGGCAGGGGATATCGCCGTTGAGAAAACCGGGTATCAGGCGTTGACAGCCTCAGCAGTTATCGAAGGTATTGGGAGTGCTTTTTTGGATTTGTTTAAAATGCCCGAGCCTCCCGAGCAGGAAACGGAACGGAAACAGGAAAGCTGAATTGTCTTGAAAATCTTATTTTAAATTGGTATTTTCAAAGAGATTAATTTCTAAGAATTCATAATGTCGTTCAATATCAATGCAGACCTCGTTCCTTTATTTCGCGGATTGGTAACGGGACTTCAACCTTTTGCCGCTGCGCAAGAAGTAGCATTGCTATTTGAATCTGATGCAGAGAATTTAATCGCTTCTTACAATCCTGAGGAGGCACTGGCCGAAATTACAGTGCTATTGAGCCGTGTTGTTACTTTTACGCCCCAATCATATGTCGTTAAAGTTTCGCTTGTTGAATGCAACGAGACACGGAATCGGTGTGTGCTTACAATTGAAAATACGGGAGTAGATCTTTCGAAATTAGGTGAGATTCTCGCGTCGGTTAAAAACGGACTTTTAGTAGAACGTCTAAAACAAGGCACCCGTTTTATAGTATCAATTCCGACGAAATCAGACGGTGCCTTTTCCGATAAGCATCCTAAAAATGGAAACTTACTTCCCAAAAAATACCCGAATTATTTTTCCTCCGTCGCCAGAAGATTAACTACCCATTTTTCGAATACGGAGAATATGGAGAAAGCCGCAGGATTAAAAAGCAACAGTGAAGGTGTCTTTCTGAAAAAGGTGAATGCCGTAATTCAGTCACATATTTCCGACTCCGATTTCAAAGTTGACAGTTTGGCCGATGCCATGGCCTTGAGCCGCACACAGCTATTCCGAAAAATAAAGACCTTGACCCAGATGTCTCCCCAACAATATCTACGGTTCGTTCGCTTGGAAAAAGCGAAACGTTTGTTGCAATCAAAAGACAGAGACCTAAACGTGAGTGAAGTATGCTACGAAACAGGCTTTGCGAGCAAAAGTCATTTTACCAGATCTTTTCAAAAAGCGTTCGGCTTTAATCCTTCGGATTTCAAATAGAGCCTACATGCAACCTCTACGCAAATTTTCGCAACCTTGGGTCAATTGTGATACGGAAAGCCCCCATAATTTTGAAGCATATTTAATTTAGGATTATTTGAAAAAAATGTAGCCTTATGGAAAATCTAAAGAAAAACAGGGAATTTATCATCAAATATTTCAATGCCATCTCAGGTGCTGAAAAGACTCGGGAGCTTTGTGAGCGGTTTATGAATGATGAAAAGTTGATCGAACATATCCAATTCTTCGAGGCGGCCTTCCCGAAATACGAGCTTTTCATTGAAGAAATGGTAACCGAAGGGAATAAGGTCATCGTTCAGGGCCGAGCCACCGGTATTCACAAGGGAGAGTTCAACGGTATTCCCGCTACTGGTGGGAAAATGGATTTGCCATTCGTAATCCGTTATGTCATTGAAAACGAAAAAATTACCGATATGTGGCTGATTGCCGATCAAATGATCTTGATGGAGCAGTTGGGGGTCATGCCTGAAATGACAACTACCGGGTAGTCTTTGCTAGAGTTTTTGTCTTCTGAATGTGGTTAGGTCTAGATTATCTCCGAAAATTTGTAAATAACTTTTCACAACAGCATATATGGAGTCAGGGAAGTAATGGCCAATTGCAGCACAAAACAAATAGTTAAATGGATTCCCGACCCCTGTCTGCCAAAAGGCAGGTTCGCGGAAATCAAAATCAAATGCGTTTATTATGAAAAAATTAATGTGCCTATTTAGCATTTTCCTTATTGTTTCTTGTGGAGAGAACAATGATTCCGTTGTGAACCAGAAAGCCTTGGCGGAATTGGAGAACTGTAAGGCTGTGAATGCAGAAGAACAGACAACGAGGGAATTTATGGAAAACTATATTCGGGATTTGAATTCACCTGATTGGCGGTCGAAACTTCCGAAATACCTTCAACCAAATCCTGAGGCTTTTTTAGAGGAACACGCTGCCTTTAGAAAATCATTTCCTAATTATAAATCGACCATAAAGCATTTGACCGTTGACGGAAATGAAGGAATCGTTTGGCTAAACGTCAAGGGAAACTATGCCAAAAACTTTGGTTTTGAGAGTCAAACCGATGCCTATGGCGATAATATTTTAAACGGTATCGACGCAGAAAATCAAGCGTTGTCTTGGGACGAAACCTGGCAATTCAATGTCGTCGATGGTAAGTTCGGAGAGGACTGGGATTTTTTAAAGGATAATTATAAAGTATTGCAGGATTTGAAGGCTACCGAGTCGGAATAATATGAATTAAGCGTTTTGATTATCTGGTACTTTGGGGCATTCTTGCAATTTCTTACAGAACATCTGACCTACATTTAGATGGCAATACCGGGAATATGAAGTTTTTCGACAAAGCTGTAGTCCGATTTCAAAAAATCAAGTTCCAGGAGTCGAATCTTACATTATAAAAGGACAAAGAGGAGATAACAAAAACAAATATGTGCATTTACTGATTTTCGATAGTGAAACGACCCATAATTTTTATTTTCCCTACGAACATTCCGGGGAGGCCCAAACGGTTGATGATTTGACGGGAAATTAAAAAGTGCCAAGGTCGAACATGAGACAATTGTTTTCTTTTACCATGGACAACTCGGATTTTATTTCCCCCTAACCCTGCGCTTCACCCACCCCAAAGCATTCCCGAACTCGATAAAAAACTTCATCGGTTTTTTGTAGAACATTTTTTCGATTTTGAAGTTGTGCATATCGATTTCTTTGACGGAGACGATAGCAAAGGCCTTTAGGTTCTCGAGTTGTCTTAAATAGGTGTAGACGGTCGGGTCTACGGCAAAGGAATGTTTGCGCAGGCTGATAAAACCGAAATTTTTGTTTCTGAAGTGAATTTCGGAGATGCCTATAATTTGGTAAGCTCTTTCTAAGGTAAGCGTAGCGCCCTCATCGAAAAGCGATATCATATAGTTTTCGAATACTTGGATTTTTCCAACATCCAATTGGTATTCCCGAACTATTACGGTCTTTTTGGGTTTTCTCACCTTCATGTGTGTGGTATATAATGTCTAAAACGAATGTATGCGTATACCCATCTAATGTGAAAATTAATAGATTAAAGGCGAAAATATCGTTTAACCTGCTTCGGCGCTATTTCCTTTGTGTTCTGTTTCTTACGTTTTGGATTTTAGGAATAAAAAAAGGGAGTCATATTCAACGACTCCCTTTACTTAAAATTCTTACGAAAAACTATGTTTTCGACGATTTTTCCGCCTTTTTGATTTTAATCGTGAGCTCTTCTTTCTTTTCATCCAGGTCCATGTGGATAGTGTCCCCTTCTTCGAGTTTCGAGTTAACGATTTCCTCTGCTAGGGCATCTTCGATATATTTTTGAATTGCCCTTTTCAACGGTCGGGCGCCATATTGCTTATCAAAACCTTTCTCCGCTATGTAATCCTTGGCCTTATTCGATAGCCTTAAGTCATACCCGATATCCTTAATTCGAGCGAAGAGCTTCGTCAGTTCAATATCGATAATCTTATGAATATCTTCGCGTTCAAGTGGGTTGAATACGATAACATCATCGATACGGTTCAAAAACTCAGGTGCGAAGGCCTTTTTCAAGGCGCCTTCTATAACACTTTTTTGATGGCTGTCTTCTTGAGCTTTCATTGCAGAAGTACCGAAACCAACACCTTGACCGAAATCCTTCAGTTTACGTGCTCCGATATTCGAAGTCATAATGATGATGGAATTTCGAAAATCGATTTTGCGTCCAAGACTATCCGTCAGGTAACCATCGTCCAAAACTTGCAAAAGCATGTTAAAGACGTCAGGATGCGCTTTTTCCACTTCATCCAACAGAATTACAGAATAGGGCTTTCGCCTTACCTTTTCGGTCAACTGGCCGCCTTCTTCGTAACCTACATATCCCGGAGGTGCGCCCACCAATCTTGAGATTGCGAATTTTTCCATGTATTCGCTCATATCGATACGGATTAACGCATCTTCGGAGTCGAAAAGTTCTTTAGCCAAGACTTTGGCTAATTGCGTTTTACCAACACCCGTCTGACCTAAGAAAATAAAGGAACCTATCGGCTTGTTTGGATCTTTGAGTCCTGCTCGATTTCGTTGAATGGCCTTAGCCACTTTAGCGACCGCTTCGTCTTGTCCGATGACGTTAGACTTAATCAAGTCGGGTAGTTCGGCCAATTTGTTACTCTCGGTCTGTGCGATGCGGTTTACGGGAATACCGCTCATCATCGATACCACATCGGCAACATTATCTTCGCTTACCGTCTCTTTATGCTGTTTACTATCTTCTTCCCATTTTTCTTGGGCAGTAGCCAAATCTTTTTCCAAACGCTTTTCGTCGTCACGTAGTTTCGCTGCCTCTTCGTATTTTTGCTTTTTGACTACGCTATTCTTCAGTTCACGCACATCTTCAAGCTGTTTCTCAAGCTCTAGAATCTGCTTCGGAACGTCCATATTTACAATGTGAACGCGAGAACCTGCTTCATCGAGTGCATCAATAGCCTTGTCCGGAAGAAAACGGTCGGTCATATACCGATTAGTCAATTTTACGCAGGCAATAATCGCCTCCTCGGTATATTCTACATTGTGGTGGTCTTCGTATTTTCCCTTGATATTTTGTAGTATTTCAATAGTCTCCTCAACAGTGGTAGGTTCAACGATGACCTTTTGAAAACGTCTTTCCAGCGCCCCATCCTTTTCGATGTACTGTCGATATTCGTCTAAAGTCGTTGCGCCGATACATTGAATCTCGCCTCTTGCCAATGCCGGTTTGAACATGTTGGAGGCGTCAAGACTTCCCGTTGCACCACCTGCACCAACAATAGTATGGATTTCGTCAATGAACAGAATAACGTCATCGTTCTTTTCAAGTTCGTTCATCACGGCCTTCATCCGTTCTTCAAACTGACCGCGATACTTGGTTCCTGCCACCAAAGACGCTAAATCTAAGGTCACAACACGTTTGTTGTAAAGTATACGGGAAACCTTCTTGTTGATAATGCGAAGCGCTAGACCCTCGGCAATGGCACTTTTGCCAACACCAGGCTCACCGATCAATAGCGGATTATTCTTCTTCCTTCGGCTCAAAATCTGGGAAACACGTTCGATTTCTTTTTCCCTTCCCACCACAGGATCTAGTCGGTTTTCCTCGGCCAAGCGCGTCAAATCCCTACCGAAATTATCCAGTACAGGGGTTTTCGACTTTTTATTTCCTTTTTGACCGGTCGTAGCACCGAAACCACCCTCTTTTCCGTCACCACCATCATCGTTGTCGCTTGGGAAAGATTCTGAGGTAGGTGCATCTACAATATCGTCATCACTCGTAATCATAAACTTGAACTGTTCTTTTACCCCATCATAATCCACTTTCAGCTTATGAAGTAGTTTTGTGGTGGGGTCGTTCTCATTTCTCAAAATGCACAATAAAAGATGGGCAGTATTTATTGATGAACTCTGAAACAGTTTGGCCTCTAAAAAAGTAGTTTTCAGGGCACGTTCCGCTTGGCGGGTCAAGTGCAAGTTCTTTTTATCTTTTTGTATTGTATTCGGGTTCGGGTTGGACGGACTCAAAATCTCGACTTTTCGTCGTAGATGGTCCAAGTCCACTTCCAAAGCGTCAAGAATACTGATTGCCTTTCCGTTTCCATCGCGCAATAGCCCCAACATTAGGTGTTCGGTACCGATAAAATCGTGCCCCAACCGTAGCGCTTCCTCTTTACTATATGCAATTACATCCTTTACTCTCGGTGAGAAATTATCATCCATAAAACTTATTCTTTCATCTGAATACTACTTCCAAATAAAGTTTCACGTTTTGCATCGTTCTTTTTCCCTTCGCACCTGTTAAAATTTGAAACCGTAGCTATACTTCGGCACGTTCAGCACAAGTGGCTATGCCTAAAATATATAGTCTTGACAAAGGAAAAATATACTTCCCAAAATTCCCGAAACTTTCCTGGGAATGAGTATAAAATTAATAAAACTATACCAATCTAACGCAAATAGTATACCTATTATTCGATAAACTATCATGAAATCTCGAAAAAAGATATCGCTTGCGTAATAATGGCCATCAAAATCATCGACTTTCAGCACCGAAAAAAGTGTTGATAAATTGTTTATTAAAGTAGGTTATGTATGCTTTGAAAGCCATGATTTTAGGTATATTAGCATGTTTTTTTAATCAATATAAAAACTAGGATTTTAAAATGGCGGAAGGAGAAAAATTGATTCCGATTAACATCGATGATGAAATGAAATCTGCCTACATCGATTATTCGATGTCGGTCATTGTGTCACGTGCCTTACCCGATGTCAGGGACGGTCTTAAGCCGGTGCATCGAAGAGTGCTCTATGGTATGTATGAGTTAGGCGTACGCTCGAGCAGTTCCCATAAAAAATCGGCGCGTATCGTGGGTGAGGTTTTAGGTAAGTACCATCCGCACGGTGATACTTCAGTCTATGATTCTATGGTTCGCATGGCGCAGGAGTGGAGTTTACGTTATATGTTGGTAGACGGCCAGGGAAATTTTGGTTCAGTCGACGGTGATAGCCCTGCTGCAATGCGTTATACAGAGGCTAGAATGCGAAAAATCGCCGATGACATGTTGGCGGACATCGATAAGGACACGGTCGACCATCAACTTAATTTTGATGATTCTTTAGAAGAGCCTACGGTACTACCTGCCCGTGTACCAAATCTTTTGGTCAACGGTGCATCGGGAATTGCGGTCGGTATGGCAACGAATATGCCGCCCCATAACCTTTCGGAAGTTATTGACGGTACGGTGGCATATATCGAAAATAATGATATCGAGATCGACGAGATTATAACCCACATCAAAGCTCCAGACTTCCCGACAGGAGGAACTATCTATGGTTATGACGGTGTAAAGGAAGCTTTTCACACTGGTAGAGGTAGGGTAAAGATCAGGGCGAAAGCTATTATAGAGGAAGTTCAGGGTAGGGAGTGTATTATTGTTACCGAAATTCCTTATCAGGTCAATAAAGCGGACATGATCAAGAAGACCGCCGACCTGATAAACGATAAAAAAATCGAGGGTATCTCTAGTATTCGCGACGAATCAGATAGAAAGGGAATGCGGATCGTCTATATTTTGAAGCGTGATGCGATACCGAACATCGTTCTGAATACCTTATATAAGTACACCGCTTTACAATCTTCATTTAGTGTTAACAACATCGCTTTGGTCAATGGGCGACCTCGGTTGTTAAACGTAAAGGAGATGATTCATTATTTTGTTGAACACCGCCATGAAGTGGTCGTTCGCAGAACAAAATACGAACTCAAAAAAGCAGAGGATAGGGCACACATCTTAGAAGGCCTTATCATTGCCTCTGACAACATCGATGAGGTAATCGCCATTATCAGGGCATCATCGAATGCCGATGAAGCCAGAACGAATTTGATGGAGCGATTTAAGCTGACCGAGATTCAGGCAAAGGCCATAGTAGAGATGCGTTTGCGTCAGCTTACCGGTCTAGAGCAAGACAAACTGCGGACAGAGTACGACGAGGTCATCAGTACCATTGCTGACTTAAAAGATATCTTGGATAGGAAGGATCGTAGAATGGAAATCATAACCACCGAGCTTCTAGAGATTAAGGACAAATATGGTGACGAACGACGTTCTGAAATTAATTTGGCCGGTGGCGATTTGAGTATCGAAGATATGATTCCCGATGAGCAAGTGGTCATTACCATTTCGCATGCCGGTTATATCAAACGAACTCCATTGTCTGAATACAAGACCCAAAATAGGGGAGGAGTTGGGCAAAAAGCTTCTTCCACCAGAAATGAGGATTTCCTAGAACACTTATTCGTAGGTACCAACCACCAATATATGTTGTTCTTTACTCAAAAAGGAAAATGTTTCTGGATGCGTGTTTATGAAATCCCAGAAGGTGCAAAAACTTCAAAAGGTAGAGCAATCCAAAATCTTATAAATATTGAACAAGATGATAAGGTTATGGCCTTTATCTGTACTCAAGATTTAAAAGATGAAGATTACATTAATAGTCATTATGTTATTATGGCTACTAAGAGAGGTCAGGTTAAAAAGACGTCTTTG
>ENA-ORXM01002408-ORXM01002408.1-marine-metagenome-genome-assembly--contig:-NODE-2408-length-21839-cov-5.674846_pt1 | contig 21839 bp, 9 predicted proteins | sample MGYA00237867_ERZ511480 | MGnify/ENA primary metagenome ERZ511480 (study PRJEB26309, sample SAMN06266103) | marine metagenome | isolation source: Algal blade | place: United Kingdom:Sidmouth, United...
GCTGGCAAAGTAAGATGGGAGTTCTATGATGTGAATGGAAGAATGATATATACTAGAACTGAGAATTATACTCAGGGGCTACAAGAAATGATAATCAAGAGAAGTGAGATTGCGACAACAGGTATAGTATATATAAAACTAGTGACCGATGGTGGTATCGCAGAGTATAAGATGATGGTGATAAATTGATAAACAGATTAAATATGTAATTCGTTAGCACACTAAATATTTAAAGGGATAGCAATTTTGTTATCCCTTTTTTATTAATTCACAACTAAAAACAAAAATAAAACATATTAGTAAAATATTTAATATGTTTTTCTTAAGTTTGCATTTGAACGCATATTTAAAATCTTATTTCTTGTTACTTAAACGCTTTTTTACCCAAAACAAAAATGCGGATAATTGCCTGAAATAAATTGCTGTAGGCAATGATGTGTATATTAAATTAACCGATTTAAAAAAAGTTTATAAATCCCAAGTTTATGAACCCGTACCGATTTATTTTCCAATGGATGGTTGTATCCATAAGTAAGAAATTTTGTTTACAAAGTTTTATTACTCTAAAAAACACAGTGCTGTTTTTTAGTTTCTTCCTTTTATTTCAAGGTGAAATTTTCTCTCAATGTGATTTGGATTGCATAGATCAAATGCACCTCAGTTTGGATGAAAATTGTCAAGCGATTGTTACGCCAGAGACTGTTGGAGAAACATCTACCGCTGATATGACATTGACATTAGAAGACGCTGATGGTAATATTATTCCTGACAATATGGTGGGCTTAAATCATGTAGGTCAGAATCTAATTTTCCACATTGTTAGAACTTGTGGTAATCAATGTTGGGGAAATATACTAATAGAATACAAATTGGCACCTAAAATAGAGTGCCCCATGGACCTAACATTATCTTGTGGAGGCTTAGATGCCTTAGGACTTCCTCCAGCAACAAGCCAATGTGGTGGTGGTACTTTTGAGGTGTTTTTATTAAACGAAGAAAGAACAAAACTAGACTGCGATCTTGTTAATACTTATATAGTAGAAAGAACTTACAGAGCTATAAACAGTTTTGGAAATTTTGTGGATTGCTCACATACTGTAACTGTACGTCGCGTTGATCTTTCTTCAATTTTCTTTCCTAATAGTGTTAGCATCTCCTGTAATGACCCTCAACATATATTTGAAAATGGTTTTCCAATTCCTTGGATAATCGGCACACCATTAACAGGCTCAGGAGCGGCAATGATTCCTGAACCTGGCGTTCCAGTTTTATGTGATCCAAACATTACTAATGGATTGGTATGTCCGGCAACAGGATCAGGTTCTAGCGGCGTGCCACTCATTCCAGGAGAAGGTGCTTCTACAATTAATACGGCGGGAGAAACTGTAATGGTACAAGGAACCGCGGAGATATTGTGTAATTCTGCTATTACTTATTTAGATATGCCTATCCCTAGTACTGATTGTAGGAAGAAAATAATGAGGCAATGGGAAATTATAGAATGGTGGTGTTCTGGTGAAAGTTCTGTTGGTGGAATCCATCAAATAGAGGTTATTGATGACGAGGCACCAATGATCACTTGTCCTGTAAACTTCACAGTAAATCTGCAAGAAGACAGCTTAAATGAAGATGGCGATTGTCAAGGCATTGTGAATATGCCAGCTGTCACGACAATAGATGATTGTGGTAATGGCACTAATGTGCAAATTGATTCTGGTAGTAGAATAATCTCAGGTAATGGTGGAGATATTTCTTTAGTAGTAGGTGATAATATAGTGACTTATATCGTAAGAGATAAATGTTTAAATAGCAACACGTGCGAAGTAACCGTTACAGTACAAGATAGTAAAGAACCTGTAGCTATTTGTGAGCAAGATGTTGTTATTACTTTATCCAATACTGGAAATAATTTCCTTTTGGCAGAAGGATTAGACGATGGCAGTTGGGATGAATGTGGAGTAACAAGTTTTGAAATTAGAAGAATGGCTACCACTTGTAATATGGATGACTTGGTGTTTGGTAACCAAGTTGAGTTTTGCTGCGCTGATGCAGGAACTTTGGATAATATGGTAGTATTTAGAGTTTATGATGCAAGTGGAAACTTCAATGATTGCATGGTAAGAGTTGAAGTACAAGATTTATTAAACCCTGTGTTGTCTTGTCCAGCAAACCAAATTATTGATTGTCGCATGCCTTATGATATTAATGATCTCACAGCTATTTTTGGACATCCTGGACAAATAGACAATTGTGCAGATGCTGATAACATAACAGAAACCATTAATGACAATACTAATCAATGCGGAATCGGTACTGTAAGACGTATTTTTAGATTGAGAGATGCTGTTACTAATGATGTCATTCAAACATGTGTGCAGATGATTACCATAAATAATAACAACCCATTTACTTCAGCGGATATTATTTGGCCTGCAGATTATGAAGCTTTTGATGCATGTGGAAGTACAAGTACATTACCTCAAAGCTTACCTACAGGTTTCGACTTTCCGACTTATGTAAATAATGACGAATGCAGTTTGTTGGGTTATGATTATGAAGATAAAGTTATTCCATCTACAACAGTAGGACAGTGCACTTATATCGAAAGATCGTGGACGGTTTTAAATTGGTGTAGTCAAGTAAGTGGGCAATTTGATAGATTTGAAAAGCCAACGCCTCAGATAATTCAACTTCACAATACACAACCACCAGTCATTGACCCGGAACCTGCTATTGAATTAAGCACCCAAAATGTGGATTGTGAGAGTCAACAGTTGTCTGTATCACGAACAGCGATGGATGATTGCCCTGATGCATTGAGCTGGACTTATTTAGTAACGCGTATATCAGATGGAATGAGCGTTGCTTCAGGAAGTACAAACACATTCTCAGGAACACTTACTTCTGGATCATATTCTATTTCATGGAGAGCGGAGGATGCTTGTGGTAATTTTGCATTCGCACATCAACCATTAACGATAACAAGCATTAAAACACCTACACCAATTTGTTTAACTTCAATGGAAGTGGATATCGATAATTCAAATTTAGAAACTGAATTATGGGCAGCGGATTTTGACGCTGGCAGTTATCACGCTTGTTCTAATCCGATTGAATTGAGTTTTTCAACAGACCCTACAGATACAAACATTACTTATGATTGTGACAGTGTTGGCGCCCGAACGGTAAGACTATATGTTACTGACATGGTGACTATGGCTCAAGATTTTTGCGTGGCAAGCGTTATTGTTTTAGACCCTGGAACTTGCCCACCATCAATGAGTAATAATCTAACTTTATCTGGTGAGGTTTACACGGAGACAATAGAATACATTGAAGATGTTGAAGTATACTTAGGCAATACCAACCTAATGGATGTTTCCAATCTAGATGGTGAATATAGTTTTACGAATATGCCAAATGGAGGCAACTATGACCTTATACCAGAAAAAGATACAGAGCATTTGAATGGTGTCAGTACTTTGGATATAGTTTTGATTCAAAGACATATCCTTGGGATAGAAGACTTAGGTAGTCCATATAAATTTATAGCAGCGGATGTAAACAATAGCAAAGATGTTACAACTGTTGATCTTATTGAAATCCGAAAATTAATTTTAGGAGTTAACGATAAGTTCGAAAATAATAGCAGTTGGCGATTTGTTGATGCAGAATATAATTTTGTGGATCCTTTAAATCCTTGGTTATTTGATTATCCAGAAATATATTCCGTACCATCTCTTCAGGAAAATATAAATATTGATTTTATTGGAATTAAAATAGGAGATGTTAATGGCTCTTCTGTTACAAATGTACTTCATCAAAGTATCGATGATAGAAATTCTAGATGGCCGGTCGTATTTAAATATGAAAACCAAATAGCTGATAATAGTTTTATAACAATCACAGCTCAAAATTATGAAAGAGTGAGTGGTTGGCAAACAGCATTTTGTTTTGACAAGGACCTCTTTGAAATTCTTGAAATAAAGCCTAGAGAGTTGGATATTGATATAAACCATTATGTATTGAATGAAGGGTCTGTCTTTATAAGTTACAGCTCAAATGAAGACCAGGACATTAAAGATGGCACGCCACTATTTGATATTGTTTATAAGTCTAGAGGGGCCATTAGTTCAGGATTAAATCTTGAGTGTAGTTCAAGTCAAATTAATTCAGAAGCTTACAGAGGGACAAAAGAAATTGTAAATCTTCAATTTCAAAAGCTTGAAAATAAATTACCAAAAATATTATCCGTTAATCCAAATCCTTGGCTTGATCAGACATCAATAGAATTTAGCTTAACACAAAAGGAGTTGGTAGAATGGCAGTTTTATGATGTGGGTGGAAAGTTATTATATAGCCAAAAAGTGGAGTATAATGAAGGTGAAAATATATTCAAAATAAAAAAATCTGACCTAAATACGACAGGTGTTGTCTATGTAAAATTAATTACTCAAAATGCAACAGCTCAGTATAAGATGATGGTCATTGACTAAGTAATTCGTTAGCACTAAATATTTTAAAGAGATTGACTGATTTTCAGTTGATCTCTTTTTTATTTATCGGCTTCTTATCTAATATATCTATTATAGAGAAAAATTGGATTTAGAATATTATTTTCGCCATCTAATTGCTTGATATTGAATGAATAAAAAGTTATTTCATAACAAATTGGGTTAAATGTTAGTTAAATAGAATATTGCTGGAATTACAAAATTGTATTTAGCATTATTAAAACATAATTTGTAAGAATCTAAAATTAATATAAAGATGAAAAAGATATTATTGCCTGTATTAATGTTCCTATTTTTTGCAACATCAATAAATGCACAGCGTATAGCCATCGTCGATGTGGAATCTATATTAAGCGTATTGCCACAATATCAAAAAGCACAAGATGATATCGATAAAATATCAGCTCAATGGCGTCAGGATATTTCTCAAGAATATGATAAGATTAAAAGCATGTATAATAAGTACCAAGCAGAACAGGTCTTAATGAGCGAAGAAGTGAGAGTGGAATATGAAGATGAGATTATGGAAAAAGAAAAGGAAGTGAGAGAATTGCAAAAGAGAAGGTTTGGACCTGAAGGAGATTTATTCAGAAGAAGACAAGAATTGGTTACACCTATTCAAGATGAAGTTTTTAATGCTATTGAAAACTACGCCAGTTCAAAAGGATATGATATAGTTTTTGATAAGGCAGGAGCTGCAGGATTGCTTTTCGCGAATGAAGACTTTGATAAAACTGAAGAAGTAAAAAGAGAATTAGGAATCAGATAAACTAATTTTGATTCATTTTAAAATAGTAATTATAAATGAGAAAACTCACACAAATCACAACAATCGTTTTAGCCTTATTTTTCATTGTACCATCAGTACATGCTCAAAAATTTGGTTACATCAATAGTCAACAATTGATGCAGGATATTCCTGAAGTAAAAGAGGCCAATTCAAACATTGAAACTTTTAAGTCTCAACTCCAAAAGAAAGGGCAAGACATGGTGAAGAACCTTCAAGCCAAATATGCAGATTTGCAAAAGAGACAAGAGTCTGGAGAGATTGCGCCTAAACAACTTGAAGGAGAGGCACAAAAATTAAAAGACGAAGAAGCGGCATTGATGAAATTTGAACAAGATAGTCAGCAAAAAATTCTTAAGAAAAGTGAAGACCTTATTCAACCTCTTATGGATAAAATCAATGCTGCGATCAAAGAAGTCGCTTCAGAAAAGGGGTTTGACTATATTTTCGATTACAGCACTGGCTTCGTTTTATTTGCTGATGAATCAACTGATGTAAGTAGTTTAATTAAAGCGAAATTAGGCCTCTAAATAGCCTTCTATAAATTATAAAAATGAAAATTCTATTAAGCTTGTGCTTGTGCATTGCCATAAGTACCCTCAGCGTAGCGCAATCAAGTTTAAACGAACTTGCTACCTCTTTTGCAAATGCATATATCAATAAAGACTATCAAACTATAGTTACTTTAACGCATCCTGATATTATCACAAAAGGTGGAGGAGAAAAATTAGCCATTGCGGATTTAAAGGCGAATCTAAATAATCCCAAAAGCGAAATGCTGGAGTATACTTCTACGGAAGTCGGAGAACCTATTCAATTTTTTGAATCTAATGGTGAAACTCAAACCTTAGTGCCCATAAGATTTTTTCTAGAATTTGGAGATGATTTATATGCTAATACTACTCATTTTTTAGCAGTATCTGAAGACAAAACAGAATGGCGTTTTGTTAATCTAGAGTACTATGATGAAGAAAGTTTGAAAATCTTCATTGAAAATTTAAGTGATCAAATTATGATCCCTGAAAACAAACCTTTTGAAAAGTTGGTAAAAGAACAAAAGTAAACTTGTTTAGAAATTGATGAAATTTGAATCTAGGCATCCTAAATTCTTTAACAGTGAGCAGAAAAAATTGATGCACATTTTTAAACGAAAAAAATGAATTCAAAGCAAAAAAATTTACGCACTATTAATTACCGCTTCCTAGAATATAAGCTTTTGCGTGCAACTGTTAAATCTTAATCACCATGTTGCTAAATTTATGTTCCCAAGGACGTTAGCTCATTTCCTCTAATAGTTATAGTGCCATAGTTTCTTGTTAATTGCTAATCTGCTTTTGATCCTTTCTCTTTCTCAATCTGCTATAATGTCTTGAAGCACTAACTGAAAAACCTAATTTTAATAGTCAATAAATTAACAAATCATATTGACAACTCTCACAACTTTGTGCGATTATACAATTGCATCAAGGTACAAGAAATGTTCTAGACTAAGATTTAATTTTGTATTTATAAGAGTATATTTGGTTTTATGTTATTAATACTCAAGGCGAATACCAAAAAAAATTACTTTACTCTTAGATGTAAGATGTGCCTTAGACTATTTAGCTTGTTTCTAATAGTTGGATTATATTCATGTAATGAGATTAGCGTTAAGCCAAGATCTCCTAACATAATCTTGATTAATGTAGACGATTTAGGCTGGAGAGATACCGGTGTTTATGGTAGTTCATATTACGAGACCCCTTTTATAAATATGCTTGCAAAACAAGGGGTCATGTTCAAAAATGCTTATGCAGCTGGCTCAAATTGTACACCAAGTCGTGCCGCATTGATCACAGGACAATCTATGGTAAGCACTGGGGTCTACGCCGTTGGAACCAGTAATCGGGGAGATAAAACGAAACAAAAACTTAAACCTATTACTAATTCTACATTTGCGGACAGTCTCGTAACAATCGCAGAGGAACTAAATTCAATTGGTTATAGTACAGCATGTATTGGTAAATGGGATTTTCATAGAAATCCTATAAGTGATGGATTTGATGTGGCTGTGGCTGGGGGAAAATTGGGCTTTCCAAAATCTCATTTTAGTCCATATCAATTTTTAGGTGATAATCTTAAGGATGGACCAGAAGGAGAAAATTTATGTGATAGAATGACAGATGAAGCTATATCATTTATTCAGGATAACTCAACTCAAAATTTCTTCTTATACCTATCTTATTTTTCAGTTCATTATCCGGTTCAGTCTAAGAAACAGCTAAAGCAGAAGTATATCTCAAAGCCAGCAGGCCAATATCAAAATGACCCAACGTATGCGGGTATGATCGAGAATTTAGACTTAAATATTGGTAAACTAATACACAATTTAGAACAGAGAAAATTGCTTGATAATACTGCAATTATATTTACCTCAGACAATGGAGGTACATTTTCTAATTATCCACTAAGAGGAGGCAAGGGCGTTTATTATGAAGGCGGAATTAAGATTCCTTTGATTATTAAATATAAAAATCTTAAGTCTAAAGGCATAATTTCTGATAAACTAGTTTCTCATCTCGATATATATCCAACGATAATTGATTTAGTGGGTCTGAAGAAATCTAGTAAGCGCAATCTGGAAGGAGAAAGTTTACTAGATATCATTAGTGTAGATTATGCAGACACCAGACCGTTATTCTGGCATTTTCCTATCTATTTAGGCGGCTACCCCAAACATCATGGACCTTCAGATTACTTTAGACAAATTCCAGGCTCAGCTGTGAGAAAAGGAGAATGGAAATTATTTCATTATTTTGAAAATGACAATATAGAATTATATAATCTTAAAAATGATCCAGGAGAAAAAGATAATTTAGCCGATAAGCATCCTAATAAAACAAGCGAACTTATATCCATATTAAATGATTGGAGAAGCAAGGTGTCTGCTCCTATACCAAGTCATCTCCCTAAGTAAAAAAAGCTAATACGCTTTTATTATCAATGTGAATAGTGTGAAGCCAGCGATAATTTTTGGATCACTAAGTCATGATATTTTTATACCTGTGTTAGCTTCCTTAGAAGCTTGAGAATCTAATATGGATCCTGATCCTGATAGAGAATCTCCCTAGAATTAGTATAAATAGGCGGTGTGGTTGATATTGTTAATTATATAACAATCTTGTTTGCAGACGATGTTATCTTGATAAGATAAATGTTTTATACAAATTGATTATCTACTCAAATACATACTTCTTTCCTTATCCAGTTTTCTAAAGAAAGGATCATTTAGATCTTTTATAAATCGTATTGCTTCACCCGTCGATTTCATTTCAGGTCCCAATTGCTTGTCAACATTAGGGAACTTATCGAATGAGAAAACAGGCACTTTGATTGCATAACCTGTCAGCTTTTTTTCAAATGTGAAGTCCTTAATTTTCTTGCTACCTAACATGACATGAGTCGCAATATTTAGGAATGGGACTTGATAAGCTTTTGCTATAAATGGTGTCGTTCTTGATGCCCTCGGATTGGCTTCAATAACAAAAACATCTTCACCTTTAATGGCGAATTGTATATTGATCAAACCTCTGATACCCAATGCTTCTGCCAATTGAGCTGTGTATTTTTTCATAGTATCAATAACCTCATCAGATAAAGTATATGTCGGAAGCATAGCAGAACTGTCACCTGAGTGAATACCTGCAGGTTCGATATGTTCCATGATGCCCATTATCAAAACTTCATCGCCATCATAAATCGCATCTACTTCAGCTTCTTTTGCACGCTCTAAGAATTGATCTATTAATACTCTATTGTCAGGCATGTGTTTGAAAATACTCAAAACATGTCTTTCTAATTCTTCATCGTTGATGACAATACGCATGCGCTGACCTCCTAATACATAAGATGGCCTAACCAATACAGGGTAAGTAACCTCATTTGCAATTCTTATAGCTTCATCAACATCTTCTGCGACTCCATATCTCGGGTATGGAATATTGAGTTCTTTTAATAAATCAGAAAAGCGACCTCTGTCTTCTGCTAGATCCATACTGTTAAAGTCGGTGCCTATAATCTTATATCCACTTTCTTCTAATTGTTTGGCAAGCTTCAATGCCGTTTGACCACCTAATTGGACTATTATGCCTTCTGGCTTTTCAAGTTCTAATATTTCTTCTAAATGTTCCCAATAGATGGGTTCAAAATATAATTTATCAGCGATGTCAAAATCAGTAGAAACAGTTTCTGGATTACAGTTTATCATTATAGATTCATAACCAGCTTCTTTTACAGCCATAACACCATGTACACAACAGTAATCAAATTCAATGCCTTGACCAATTCTATTTGGGCCTGACCCTAAAACAACTATTTTCTTTTTATCAGAAGGGATGCTTTCATTTTCATTATCGAAAGTTGAGTAGAAGTAAGGTGTGTGTGCCTCAAATTCTGCAGCACATGTGTCTACCATTTTGTATGTCCTTCTTATGTTTAATTTTTTTCTGTATTGAGTAACCTCTTTCTCGTCAACCCGCATTACCCATGCAATTTGTGCATCAGAATAACCTACAGTTTTTAACTCTCTCAAAAACGTTTCAGGAATATCTTCTGGGATATTGTATTTTAAAAGTGCATTTTCATAATTAACTAATTGTTTGATCTGCTTCAAGTACCACGGGTCAATATTTGTTAATTTTTGTACGGACTTTACAGGAACACCTAATCTTAAAGCATCTTTTACTCTATAAATTCTATCGTCACTTGCTTTTTCTAATCGAGTCAAAATTTCTTCAGTACGTATCCATTCTTTTTTGTCAGCTCCTAAGCCAGCACGATTATTTTCTTGACTTTGACAGGCTTTCTGTAGTGCTTCCAAAAATGTACGGCCTATGGCCATTACCTCACCAACTGATTTCATCTGTAAACCAAGAATGTGATCTGAGCCATAGAATTTTTCAAAATTCCATCTAGGCATTTTTACAATCACATAATCTAAGGTAGGCTCAAAATATGCAGAAGTTGTTTTTGTGATTTGATTTTTTAATTCATCAAGAGTATATCCTAAAGCTAATTTTGCTGCAATTTTAGCGATGGGATATCCAGTGGCTTTACTTGCTAATGCAGAAGACCTTGAAACTCTTGGATTTATTTCAATGCAAATTAATTTTTCATCGGCGGGATTAATTGCAAATTGTACATTACATCCCCCAGCAAAATTTCCTAAAGAACGCATGAGTAAAATAGCTTGATTACGCATGAGTTGATAAGCCGTATCTGAAAGAGTCATAGCTGGAGCCACAGTGATGCTGTCTCCAGTATGGATACCCATGGGGTCAAGATTTTCAACCGTACAAATGATAACGACATTATCATTGGCATCTCTTAATAACTCTAACTCATATTCTTTCCAACCTAAAACCGCTTCTTCAACTAAAACTTCGTGCGTGGGTGAAGCATTTAATCCTCTTCTTAAGGCTTCATCAAATTCGCTTTCCTCCATTACAAATCCCCCTCCAGTTCCTCCTAATGTGTAAGAAGGTCTAATTACTAACGGAAATCCAATTTTTTGCGATGCATCTTTTCCTTCCAGAAAAGAATTAGCAATAAAAGAAGGCGCTACGGATAGTCCTATTTCAATAACATGCTTTCTAAATGCTTCTCGATTCTCTGCTAATTCGATGGCTTCTAGATCAACACCTATCAGTTTTGTATCAAATTCTTCCCATAAGCCTTGCTTTCCTGCTTCTATAGCTAGATTAAGGGCAGTTTGACCGCCCATCGTTGCCAATACAGCATCAATCTTACGCTCAGTTAATATTTCGCGCAAGCTCTCTACCGTTAATGGTTTAAGATATATATGATCTGCTGTGAGCGGATCTGTCATAATGGTGGCTGGATTTGAGTTGATCAAACTGACTTCAATACCTTCTTCTCTTAACGAGCGAGAAGCTTGAGTTCCAGAATAATCAAATTCGCAGGCTTGACCAATGACAATAGGGCCGCTCCCTATTATTAAAACTGAATTTATAGATGTATCACGAGGCATAAGTGTAAGTCTTTTATACTGAGGGCAAATATAATTAAATGTTATATATGACTAGATTCAATATAGGGATATCCTCGAACTTTGTGATCTTAAATGTTTAGAAGTGTAGACCTAAGGAATTAAAGTAATATTCCCTGTTTCAATGAACTCGTTGCCAAATTGGTCTTCAATAATTATAGTATAAACGTAAACGCCTCCTTGTATAGTTACGCCCATAGAATAGCCATCCCATCCAAAGGCATCATCATTAGGGGGAAAATTTTGAGCTTGATAAACTAAATTCCCCCACCTATTAAAAATGTTCATTTCTTTGACATTCGTCACAGATTCATTACCAAAAACTATCAATTTGTCATTATTGCCGTCAGCATTTGGTGAAAATATATTTGGAATATAATATCCGGCATTGGGTACAAATGTGACTGAACTTTCGCAGTCATCGGAATTACCGCATTCATCCTCAATTGTAAAAGTGACTGTTTGAGTCAAACTTGCTACACAAGATAGATCAATCACAGATATATCTAAGTCATTAAAAACCATAAAGCCGTCTTGTGATATCACTGTGTACATTTCTTGAAAAGAAGCAATTGTATTTTGTAATCCAGCATCATCGCACTTTATGGATATGGGTTCAGGACACTCTATACTCACTTGTAAATTGTTTACAAATGAAACTTGAGCACTGCAATCAGATGAATTGTTACATTCATCCTCCGCCGTAAATAGAACATCTATTGTGGTGCCACAATCCAGTGCGGTAAAATCTTGTGAAAAATTATTTATTATACTGGCAGAGCTACACTGATCACTAGCAGCAGATTCATTTAACCAACTGTCTACTAAAATCGCTACATCAGATTGGTTAATATCAATTTCAATATCACTTGGACAGGTTATTTCAGGTGCCAAGTTATCGTCAACTATTACATTTAAACTGCATTGAGTTTGCTTTGCGCAAATATCTGTTGCTGTAAAAACTACAGGGGTGATGGATGCCGTGCAATCTAAAATTGCAGCAATGTTTAAAAAATCATTTTCAACATTTAAACTTGAACCTGCATTATCAACAGCACTCATTTCATTTAACCAATCATTGACTAAACTATTATTATTTATATCTCCACATTCCAGTTGTAAATCTTGCGTGCATGATATGACAGGTTCATTGTTATTTACAAACAAAATGGCACTGCATTCCGAACTTAAACCACAATCATCATTAGCTGTAAATACAAGTTCTATCATATCGGCTTCAGTACAAAAATCTAAACCAGAAATATCATCATGAATAACATCTACGGCAGAACAATTATCATTTGCAAAGTAAGAGTTTATCCAGTTGTCAACATCTTCTTTTAAGTTAGCCTGTGTGGCGCTTATGCTTAAGTCAGGCGGACAAGTTAATTCTGGGACAGTAGTGTCTTCTATAGAAATATTAGAAATACACGACTCTGTTACAAGACAATCGTCTGTCACTGAAAATAAGACTTCTGATTCTTCACCGCAACTGAGACTCAAAATCTGATTGATGTCAAGATCATTTGTTACCATTAAACTATTGCCATCACTATCAAACCCTGTTGACAGTTCAATCCAATCCTGTAAAAATTGAGCATTGTCAAATACACCACATTCTAAAACTAAAGCGACAGGACAATTGATTGCAGGCTGTTTATCACTTCTTATATTTAATATAGCACTACACGAACTCGAAAAATTACAATCATCGGTAACAGTGAATGTTATATCTAGGTCTACGGATGGTTCGCAATTATCCAATGCGCCAATAGGACTGTAGTCATTTAATATGTTGACCGCACTACAATTATCACTTCCTGAAATTTGGTTTAACCAAGTAGAAATATCAGAATCGAAAGAAGGCGTCCCTTGTGTAAACGTAGTATCATTTACACATATTATTATAGGTGGCGTATTGTCATTAATATTGATTTCTGACATACATGTCAATGAGGAGTTGCAATTATCAATCATAATAAACGTGATATTGACAACACCTGAACAAGCTAATAATTCGTTAGGATTTATCTGATTAAAATTATTATCAACTGGAAATGTCAAACCGGTATTATCGCCAGCCTGTGCCTCCTGTAGCCAATCGCTGATAAGCATATCATTATTAATATCGCCGCACTCTATATTTAAAGCTAAAGGGCATTCAATATTTGGTGTAATTTCATTAGTAACAGTAATTGTAAAACCGCAATTTGTTACATTGTTACATTGATCCGTTACGCTGAGATTGATGGGAAACGTTAGGACATCATCACATGAAAAAACCAATAGACTGGTGTCAAGATTAGATGTCACTTGATAAGTGTTGCAATCCAAAATTGAAATATTATCTATGTAGTCAACGGCTTTAATTCTTAAATTAGGGTCACCTCCTAAAAGGTTTAAATCAATGGGACAATCAACGATAGGTGATTGGGTATCAGCTAAATTAATAGTACTCGAACAATTGCTTTTATTTCCACAAGAATCTTCAACTGTTTCAAAAGTAACTGTAGAAGTGATTTGACAATCACCAATTATATTATTCGCGTCAAAATCATTTGTAAAATCCAATGCGGCTAAATTGTTGTCTTGAGACGTGATGTCCAATAGCCAACTATCGATAATATTTTGATTTGCAGGATCATTGCATTCAAGGAAAATAGGCGCAGGGCAAATGATTGCTGGATCAGAAATATTTACTGTTAAGTTAGCAAAGCACTCAGATTCTAAACCACAATCATCTGTGGCTGTAAATTTTATTGTTTCTATTGTGCTAGTATTGCAAAAGTCATATAAATTGATATTGAAGTTGTCGTCAAAACTTGCTGTTAAACAATTGTCAGAAACTTCTGGACTTAACAACCAGTTGTTAACGATATTTTCTAGGTCAGGAATTGTGCTATTGATTTCTAAATCTATAGGACAAATAATTTCAGGCGGAGTCGTATCTAATAAAATGATTGATGCTCTACAAGTGTCTGTCCAAAGGCAATCATCAATAACAACAAATATAACTAAGACAGTGCTGTCACAAATAATGAGATTAGACAACTGATTTTGGTAGTTGTTGTTTACGCTCAAAGAAGTGCCCGTAAAGTCAAAGCCCAGTGTTTGGTCTATCCATTCTTGTATACGCGTGCTGTTGTCAGCTTGACCACATTCTATTTCCAAATCAGGCAAACAGTTGACAGCTGGAATCCTGTCCGTATTTACTGTTAAGTCAGATTGGCAAGTTGAACTTAGCCCACAAGAATCAGTAGCTGTAAAAGTTACAGTACTGAATAATGTCAAATCGCAACCTTGAAAATCGGCAGGATTAAAGTCAGTTGTTAAATTTGATGCACTGCAATTATCTGTGGCTATTGCTGATGTAAGCCACATTTCAATCTCTTCATCGAGGTTGTTTGTGTTGTTGTTTATTTCTTTATTAGGAGGGCAAGTAATATTTGGATTTATTATGTCCACTGTTGAAATCGTTGAGCTGCAATCAAACGTATTTCCGCAAAGGTCTACTTTCGAAAAAGTGACCAAAACAGGTATTTGACATGAAGTCAATAATGGATCATTAAGATCGAGATCATTTGAAGCAATATCAACATTACCTAAATTGTCAGTAAGGTTGGATTCCATTGTCCAGGAAAGTAAAGTTGCCAAATTACTAGATTCTCCACAGTTTATTGTTAAGTCAGCAGGGCAACTGATTTCGGCCATATAATCATTAGTAATGTTTATATTGCCAATACAATCTTCAAGATTTCCGCATTCATCTGAGAATACAACTTCAACAGGAATTGAAATAAAAGGATCACATGAAAATAAAAGTGAATTGAGATCTAGATCATCTTCTTTAATTACTGTAGTACATTGGTCTTGGCCGACATAGCTGTCTAACCAATCATTGACTTTCAAGATAATATCTGGATCAGAGGTCATCAGATCTAAATCTAAAGGACAGGAAATATTTGGTGCTGTTGTATCATTAATAATAATTCTTGATTGACAAGTGGCACTTCTTCCACAAAAATCTGTTACTATAAAAGTTATATCTGCCTCATGGTTACAGTAAGGATCATTTAAAATTTGATCCATAAAATTGCTTGAAGGGGGAAGTGGATTTCCTAAATTATCCGTGCCAATAACGTCCTGAATCCATTGCGTCGTTAAGCCTGGATTCATTGGGCTACCGCACTCTAATCTTAATTCAGCAGGACAAGTTATAGTAGGATCTTGATCGTTAATAATTGTTAGTATCATTTCACATGTTGATCTGTTTACACATGAATCAATAGCTGTAAATATCACTGGTATGTCATACATTGGACGGCAGTCCTCAGTAATTGAATTAGGATTAAAATTGTTTTCTATTCTAGCACCGACACAGAAATCTGAGGCAATGACATTTTCAAAATGTGTTTCGATATCCATTAATATATCTTGATTAGAAATATCGAAATCTACATTAGAGGGGCAAATTATATTAGGAGGCAAGGTGTCAATAACCCAAAAACTGGCTACTGTAGATGCTCTTCTACTGCAACCATCAGTAAAATCCCATTGCACTCTTTTTTCTTGAATGATATTGGTTACAAATGGTGATAAATTTGAAATACAATTTCTGTCATCTAAAACAGGGTTGGGAGGGGTTGTTTTAACCGTAGCACCACTGCAGTCTAATATTTCTGAAAACCCTTGATTGTTAATCCAATCCAGATAAATTGAATCTACGTTTTCTCCGCAGCCTACTATTCTATTTTCTGCATGATTCATTACTCTTAAAGGGGTACTGTAAGTCTTTATGGTAAGTGTACATCTTTGAAATGTCTCTTGATCCCAAACTTGTAAAATACGCTGCACCACTAAACTGTCATTACAACTTTCTGGGAGATTAAAATTTAAATCAGTGGCAGTAATTATAACAGGATTGCATGGGTTTATAACAATTCCCCCTAAAGCATTAAATGCAGCCTCATCGCCATTGGCGATCATGTCTTCAAATTCAATAGGAACTGCTGGAAAGTCGAGTTGACAATTGTAAATCTGCACTTCATTAAATGCTTCACAATTGAGGGTCATTGGCCCTGTATTAAGATTATTAGGATTATGAAACGAAAGTGCCATTCCTTCTAATTGCATTAGAAGGATAGTGAAAACAATGCATTTTTTTAACAACCTCAAGTAGTTTCGAATTTATTGGTAACAATAATTGTAGGTATTACCCAAAGAAACTCCTGAAATAAAACACAAAAACTAATCCAACTTATTTTAAATATGGATATGTGATCGTTTGATCAAAATGTAAGTGTTCACGGGTATATAAAGGATAATCTACACTAGTTAAACGTTTAACTAGGGCAAATGTCACATTCTTAAAATGTTAATATTAGAATTGAGCTCTTTTTATGCATAAAACCAACAAAACAAGACACTTATCTCAATAATTGAATACTTCCTGCAAACTCAAGCTCATTGTCAAATAAGTCCTTTACAGTGATATAATAAACGAATACGTTATTCTTTTCTTTACTATTTTCAAAAAATCCGTCCCAGCCTTCTTGATTAAGATTGCTTTGAAAATTATACTTTTCATGAATTTTCTCACCCCACCTATTGTATATTACCATTGATGTGACCTCCTTAACTGCTGCATTAGAGTACACAGTAAATGTATCATTAAAGTTATCACCGTCAGGTGAAAAGACATTTGGAATGTAAACCCTAGGACTAGGGATCAAAATTACCTTTGAGTTACACTGGTTTTGATTACCACAATAATCCTCAACTATTATACTGATTTCCACAGAATCTATTTCTTGGTTATCAAAGTCAATGAGATTAATATTAAAATCAGTAGTGATACCAAAATCTAAATCAGATAAGATGGTAGTGTTCTCAATTAATGAATTGATTTTATTTTCAAGGCCTTTGTCATTTAAGCTGATTGTAACAGGATCGGGACAAATGATTTCAAGCGGATGGATTTTTGTAAATGTTATTTCAGAAAAACAGCTGCTAAAATTATCACATTGATCAAAGCTCAAAAATTCAACCACATCCGTTAATTCACAATCAACCAAAGAAAAATCTGGACTATAATTGTTTTCTAATCGGACTGTAGAACAAAGATCGCTAGATTCAACTTCTGACAACCATGCGTTAATATTAGATTGTGCATTGATATCATCTATATCAATCGTAATAAAGCTAGGACAAATTATTTCTGGTGGGAAGAGATCTATTATTCTTACAGAAGAATAACAATCAACGGTTTGTTGACATACGTCTTGTGTGAAGAATAAAACATCAAGCGATTCCCCACAAGATAAATTTTGTAATTCATTGAATACAAATGAATTTGAAACTATTAGTTCTGATCCATCTGCAAACAAAGCGTTGGCTTGGCTCGTCCACGAAATTATATCAAATTCATCAATACCGTTACAGTTGATCTCAATAGGCTGAGGACATACAATAGTAGGCAATCCTGGACTTGTAATTACTATTGTAGAGGTACATGAACTTTGGTTACCACAATCATCAGACGAATTAAAGAGGACCTCTAAATCATAATCTTCACAGGTGGCATCAACTGTAATTTCTTCTGCAGTAAATTCTGTGATTACAGCGCTGCAATTGTCATAGCTTATTAAGGATTCACTCCAAAGACTAGGGATTCCATCAGATAAAAAATCTTCATTTGAGATGGTGATGATTTCTGGACATAATATAATAGGGGCTTCATCATCATAAATTTCAAAATATCCAAAATGAGAAATACTGTTGCCACATTCGTCCTCAACAATAAATTCAACTTCCGTATTGCCGTTGCCTTCACAATTAAAATTTAAACTGGGAATGTCTGGAAATGTGCTCAAGGTATAGTTGGATGAACAAGTTTCGAATTCTATGCCACCAAAATTACTAATCCAATTTTCAAATTCACTTGACCATTCATCAGAACAACTAAAAACGGGCCCTTCAGCGGCTTTTGTTATTTCAATGCTACCGTAGTTGTCAATTATATATACTTGTTGACAGAAATACGTATTTGTGCCATCTGTTATTTCAAAATACCTTGTGATTTCCAATTGATCTGAACAATCCACAGGTGAATTTAATTGGTCATATGCTTTCGCAATTATATCACTACAAGGATCTGTTACTTCCACATTCATATTTAAAAGAGAGGCATAATCATCACCATTATCTGGGTCATTATTTGTCAAGTTTAATTCAATTTGAGGTACGCTATTCAAGCAATTGTAATAAGTTGTATCTGCGCTACACTTAATACCAAGGTCACAGCAAATCGGAACAATAAAACTTGTATCTCTAAAACAGCCCAATTTGTCTGTTACAGTGATGGAGTATTCACCTGGCTTTGCCTCATCTAAGTCCTCTGTATTTAAACTCAGACCATCTGGGTCAGTCCAGTCAAAGGTGTAAACACCAGATGGAAAAACAAATAAATCAATCCATACTGTATTCTGACCATCAATACAGTTAAATTCAAAATCCAAAGTATGTACTTCTGCACTGGTAATTTGTACAGAGAATGGTTGGGAGCAACTGTTTCCGTCAGAGATAAAACATAAATAATCTCCACTTCGCAATCCATCAAAAAAATTGGAAGACTGATAAGAGGAGCCACCATCTATAGAATATAATAAGTCTTGAGTTCCGCCAGAGGCAATTATAGTTAGTGTTCCATTTGCGAGTCCGCAAACTTCTTCAGTTTCAATAATATTTTCTATAGTGATAGGATTTAGCGCGGAGACTAAACCACTTGCGTGAATGGAGGGGTGACTACTGCACATTAATATGCATAGTAAAACCAGGGTGTTAGGTCTCATCTCATTAAGGGTATTACAAAAATTTCTTTCTCTATTGCATGACAAAACTGCGAAGAATTACCCCTAGTCCGATTCACCCAAAATGGGGATTTTAAGATTTAAAGACATTTTTTTAACATAATTGCAAGGTAGTTTACACTTAGGATGGGGTCATATATTTTTTATCTCTATGTGTTATGTTTTTCTTTCAATTTTTTTCTCATTACATTCATAAAAAACAAGTAGATGAGATATGTTCTTTTAATAATAGTCGCTTTTCTTTTTTCTAATATTAATGCACAAGTGGCTAAAGCTCCGATAGTACAAGAGGGTGAAGGTCCTTTTAGTCAGTTGATAATTAGGGGTGTTACAATGATTAGTGGAACTGGATCACCCCCAATAGGTCCGATTGATGTTGTCATTGAAAACAATATCATTAAAAAGATCAAAGTTGTTGGATACCCAGGCGTAGAAATTGATTCTACAAAACGACCGAAGTTGAAAACGGGAGGCAAAGAATTGGACGCCGCAGGTATGTACCTACTTCCGGGACTCGTAGATATGCATGGACATATAGGCGGAAAATCTCAGGGGGCCGATGCAGAATATGTTTTTAAATTGTGGATGGGTCATGGTATTACAACCATTAGAGATCCTTCTTGTGGCAATACACTTGAGTGGGTACTTGAGCACAAGAAACTTAGTGAGCAAAATAAAATTACAGCACCACGAATCAAGGCCTATACAGTTTTTGGACAGGGGAGTGAGGAGCCTATAAGTACTCCTGAACAAGCACGACAATGGGTTGCAGAGAATGCAAAAAAAGGGGCTGACGGTATTAAGTTTTTTGGATTAGCACCTAAGATATTTGATGCAGCTCTCAGAGAGAATAAAAAATTGGGTTTGAGGTCGGCATGTCATCATGCACAACTGGATGTGGCCAGATGGAATGTTTTAAATTCCGCGGAAGCGGGATTAACCACGATGGAACATTGGTATGGTTTACCAGAGGCGCTTTTTAAAGATAAAACAATACAAGACTATCCTGTCGATTACAATTACAATAATGAGCAACATAGATTTGCTGAGGCGGGAAGATTATGGAAGCAAGCAGCAGAGCCTTATTCTGATCATTGGAATGCGGTTATGCAACAGCTGTTAGATTTAGATTTTACGATCGATCCTACTTTTAATATTTATGAGGCCAGTAGGGATTTGCAAAGATCAAGACGTGCTGAATGGCATGAGATATATACCTTGCCAAGTTTATGGAGATTTTATCTACCTAGTAAAATTTCGCACGGCTCATACTGGCACTTTTGGGGTACAGAGCAAGAAGTGGATTGGAAAGAAAATTATAAGTTATGGATGACTTTTGTCAATGAATATAAAAATAGAGGCGGTAGAGTAACTGCCGGATCTGATTCAGGATTTATTTATCAGTTATATGGTTTTGGCTACATTCGAGAATTAGAATTGTTGAGAGAAGCAGGCTTTCATCCATTGGAGGTTATTAGGTCTGCCACACTTTATGGTGCAGAAGCTTTGGGTATGGATGATGAAATAGGAAGTATAGAAGTCGGTAAGAAAGCAGATTTAATATTGATTGATGAAAACCCATTGAAAAATTTAAAGGTTTTATATGGCACAGGTGCTATCAAACTTACTGAAGAGAATGAAGTGGTAAGAGTAGGTGGCGTGAGATACACAATTAAAGATGGTGTTATTTATGATGCAAAAATCTTGCTTGCTGATGTCAGAGCAATGGCTGATGAAGCGAAAGCTGCTGAGAATTTTAAGATCAATCAACCTGGAATGGACGAGTTTTTTCGCAGAATGGAAAATGGTAAATAATATTTCTTTTAATTAAATGTCACACTGATTAGGCTTGAGCTATTCTAATCTAAAAAATAATAGGTGGTAATAATTCCGCTATAAATACTCTGTCATAATGCACTCGTCTGTCGATTATTGAATAAAAAGCAATGCAATTATGACAACATTTAAAAAACACTTAAAGCGTTTTGTGTACGTTAATGGAGGTGCCATAACTTTAAGGCATCATTCTGTTCCCTACACAAAAGTATATACAAGAATCAAAACTAAAATAAAATCTGCTCAAGTAAAATCTTACTTGGCCTAAAGAAGGAAACAATTCAATCAGTAAGCGCAAGCTTTTAAGATGCATTCAAGCTGCAGGGATCAAGATTGAAGTTTGTGGACAGTAAAATTGTGATGAATACAAAGACTCTAAGTTATCAGCACACCTATTTAGGTTTACCTATTTGGAGAGAAGGCGTAAACGTACGATAGTTTAACAACGCCTCTAAGATCGTGAGTAGTTCTAAGGTAATGAAAAGAAGAGTCATCCTTCGGTATTTGAGACTTAACGAAAAGGATTTTTCAGAGACTAAGAATTAAAAACGAATTAAAGCAATAGCAATAGCAACAGCAATTGCAAAAACTAAAAAGGTATTTCAAGGATAAATATAAGATTTCGAATGAAACCATAGAATCGTTTTTCGGAGTAGAAAACGCATTGATTAAGAAATAAAAACGATTTGCCAACAAAACCAATAAACAATACGGGCTTTAGGGCTTAACCGGAGGGTTTGTGTATATCTATGAAGTCGTAAAATCTTTTAGATTTTGCTATGTAAGTA
>ENA-ORXM01002409-ORXM01002409.1-marine-metagenome-genome-assembly--contig:-NODE-2409-length-21833-cov-5.240715_pt1 | contig 21833 bp, 19 predicted proteins | sample MGYA00237867_ERZ511480 | MGnify/ENA primary metagenome ERZ511480 (study PRJEB26309, sample SAMN06266103) | marine metagenome | isolation source: Algal blade | place: United Kingdom:Sidmouth, United...
GAACAAGGGCGGCCATTTGGCCGCCCTTGTGTTTATGCATCTAACTTTGTAAGCCTGAAGGCTCGCCTACATTTGTCTGTAAGCCTGAAGGCTTACCTACACGTGTACGCTAGATGTGTCTTTGCACCATGGTCTTTTTGATCTCAGCAATGGCTTTTGCTGGGTTCAGGCCTTTAGGGCAAACGTCAGTACAGTTCATGATGGTGTGGCAGAGAGCTAACACGGGGTCAGTTCTAACAAACCAACATTTTAATTTTCACCCAACGCCTAAGTTTAAAACCCCAAACTTTCCTCAAGTTCACTTTTACCCTACCAAACACCACCCCTACAACAAAACAAAAGTTCAACCCTCTAACCCAAATTGCCTAATAAATCTGGTGAACCAACAAAAAAGGTGACATAAAGCCACCTTTAAATACTACAAAACCGTTTTCGCAAAACATTTAGTGTTATTTATTCACTAACCAAAAACCTCCCTCACCCTCCCCGCAACCCAACGGCCCAAACCAACAACAAAGTAACCGTCACGACCGAGCCAACCGTGCTCAGCACAACAATACTTGAAGCGCGTTGCTCCCAGCTTTGATATTGCTGCGCCAATACAAACACGTTAGTCGCTGTTGGCAGTGACGCCATCAGCACGGCTGTTAGCATCCACACTTGCGGTAAACCGGGGATGAGACTGAGCAGCCAATACGCTAACAGCGGGTGTAGTATCAGTTTGATGGGAACGAGGTAAAAAGCTTCTGCAGGTACTCGCTTTAGAGGACGAAGCGCTGCGGTGACACCCATGGCAAAAAGTGCCGCTGGGGCTGCGGCGGCAGCAAGCGAAGCGAGTAGTTTGTCGATGGCCGGTGGTGGCTGCCATTGTGCCCAAGCGGCTGCAATGGCGATCAATGTGGCGACGATGAAGGGGTGTGTGAATATGCTGAGTAGGATATGCCGCAAGGTATCAAACCATTTTGCTTTGTTACGTGCACCCAGCGCCATCAACAGCGGCGCGATAATAAAGTACAGCGAGTTTTCTACACAAAAAACAAGAGCGACTGGCACACCCGCCTCTGCGCCAAAGGCGGCCATGGCCAGCGGTGGGCCTAAGTATCCGATATTGCCGTAGGTGCCACCGAGAGCTTGAATGGTCGCTTCGGGAGTGTCGCTGCGACGTAGTTTGGCAATAACAAAGCACAGGGCAAAAATGATGAGTGCTGCGCCTGTGCTGTAGAGCAGAAACTGGGCTTGAGCAAATTGCTCTAGCGGTGTTTTACTGAGTAAGCGAAAAAACAACGCTGGCAGTGCGATATAAACAATAAAGTAATTTAGCCATGCCAAACCTTCGACGGGGATCTTTTTCCAGCGGCCGCTGAGATAGCCTAGTAGGATTAAACTAAACAGCGGTAAGACAAGTCCGAGCACTTGAAACATGGCGTTTATATTGGGTGGTTGGCGTTGGGGTTATTCTACCCTTTTTGTGCTTGCAAGCCTGAAGGCCTACCTACAGTTTGATTTAGGGAAACCAACAAGGGCGACCTATTGGCCGCCCTTGTAGTTTTTCGTCTAGCTTTGTAAGCCTTAATGCCTACCTACATTTGCCCTGTAAGCCTGAAGGCTCACCTACATTTGTACGCTAGATGTGTCTTTGCACCATGGTCTTCTTGATCTCAGCAATGGCTTTTGCTGGGTTCAGACCTTTCGGGCAGACATCCGTACAGTTCATGATGGTGTGGCAGCGGTAGACTTTGAAAGGATCTTCCAAGTCGTCTAGGCGCTCGCCTGTGTACTCGTCACGGCTATCGACGATCCAGCGGTAGCTATTGAGCAGCGCGGCAGGGCCGAGGTAGCGGTCGGAGTTCCACCAGTAGCTTGGGCAGCTGGTTGAGCAACAAGCGCACAGGATGCACTCGTACAGGCCGTCTAACTTGGCGCGGTCTTCTTTGCTTTGCAGACGTTCAGTGCCAGTTGGCGCTGGAGTGTCTGATTGCAGCCAAGGCTTAACGCTGGCGTACTGGGCGTAGAAGTGCGTCAGATCGGAGATCAGGTCGCGAACGACTGGCTGGTGTGGCAACGGGTAGACGGCGATGTCGCCTTCAAACTCGTCGATGCCCACAGTACAAGCCAGGTTGTTTTTGCCGCCGATGTTCATGGCGCACGAGCCACAGATCCCTTCGCGGCACGAGCGGCGGAAGTTCAACGTCGGGTCGATGTCGTTTTTGATCTTGATCAGTGCGTCCAGCACCATCGGTCCACAGGTAGCCACGTCTACATGGTAGGTATCCAAGTAGGGGTTTTTACCGGTCGATGGATCGTAGCGATAGACCTTAAAAGTGCGCACATTCGTGGCGCCCGCAGGTGCATCAAAGGTACTGCCTTCCATGACCTGGGAGTTTGCAGGCAGATTAAATTCAGCCATTGGTTAATTTCCTCTAGATTATGGTCGACTTAGTAGACGCGTTTCTTGGGCGGAATCACTTCCGCTTCGTCGGTCTGCGTGTACATGTGCACTGGGCGATAGTCGAATTCGACCTTACCCTTCGAATCTACCCACGCCATGGTGTGCTTCATCCAGTTCTCGTCATCACGATCTGGCATGTCTTCACGGGCGTGTGCACCACGGCTCTCGGGGCGGTTGGCCGCACCGTTCACAATGGCAACAGCCTGTGACAACAAGTTTTCCAGCTCGAGGGTTTCAACCAGATCCGTGTTCCAGACCATGCTGCGATCGGTCACGCCCACGTCGTTGAAACCTTCAACCACGGCGGCGATCTTCTCGACACCCTGCTGCATAGACTCGCCCGTGCGGAATACCGCAGCGTGCTGCTGCATGGCTTTTTGCATGGTGAGACGCAGCTCAGATGTAGGCGTGCCGCCCTTGGCGTTACGTGTTTTGTCGAGACGATCAAAGATATGTGCAGTGGCGCTGTCGCCCAATTTCTTGTGTGCTGCACCGGCAGTGACAGTCTCGGCTGCGCGTATGGCAGCCGCACGACCAAATACAACCAGATCAAGCAGTGAGTTAGAACCCAAACGGTTGGCGCCGTGTACCGATACACAAGCCGCTTCACCGATAGCCATCAGACCAGGGATAACCGCGTCTGGATCGCCATCTTTAATGGTGACCACTTCGCCGTGGTAGTTGGTTGGGATGCCACCCATGTTGTAGTGCACCGTTGGCAATACAGGGATAGGCTCTTTGGCTACATCAACACCCGCAAAGATGCGCGCGCTCTCAGCGATGCCCGGTAGGCGCTCGTCGATCACGTCAGCACCCAAGTGCTGCAGGTTCAGGTGGATGTGATCCGCCTCTGCACCAATACCGTTGCCGGCGTTGATTTCCATGGTCATGGAGCGAGAGACAACATCGCGTGACGCGAGATCTTTTGCGTTCGGTGCGTAGCGCTCCATAAAACGCTCGCCCTTGCTGTTGGTCAGGTAACCGCCCTCTCCTCGTACACCTTCGGTGATGAGTACGCCAGCACCGTAGATGCCGGTTGGATGGAACTGAACAAATTCCATGTCTTGCAGCGGTAGGCCAGCACGCTGGACCATCGCACCACCATCACCGGTACAGGTGTGGGCAGAAGTACAAGAGAAGTAGGTACGACCACAGCCGCCAGTGGCCAAGACCACCTGATGCGCGCGGAAGATATGCAGTTCGCCAGTGGCGAGATCCCATGCAACCACACCGCGGCACTCGCCGTCGTCCATGATCAAATCAACCGCGAAGTACTCGATAAAGAACTGCGCGTTGTGCTTGAGTGACTGCTGGTAAAGCGCGTGAAGAATCGCGTGACCGGTACGGTCAGCTGCAGCACAGGTGCGCTGTGCTGGAGGCCCTTCACCAAAGTTTTGTGTCATGCCGCCAAACGGACGCTGGTAGATGCGCCCGTCGTCGGTACGAGAAAAAGGCACACCGTAGTGCTCAAGTTCGATGACGGCAGGTACGGCCTCACGACACATGTATTCGATCGCGTCTTGGTCACCGAGCCAGTCGGAACCCTTGACGGTGTCGTACATGTGCCACTTCCAGTTATCTGGACCCATATTACCCAGAGAGGCACTCATGCCGCCCTGCGCCGCAACCGTGTGCGAACGCGTGGGGAATACTTTAGTAACACAAGCTGTGTTCAGGCCGGCGGCTGCCATGCCCAAGGTAGCGCGCAAACCTGCGCCACCCGCACCCACGACAACCACGTCGTATTGGTGTTCAATAACTTTATATGCTTCGGTCATCGATCAAGCTCCAAAAGCGATGTGCAGCACAGAGAAAATGCCGGTGACGGCAACAATGATGCTGAAAAAATAAGTGGCGATAATGGCGGCGGTACGCTTGCCGTGATCACTGACGTAGTCTTCGATGATCACCTGCAGGCCCAGCGCGTAGTGATAGAACACAGCGATGATGGTCATGATCATCATGATCGCGCTATAGGGTGTTTTCATCCACGCGACGAAGTCGGCGTAGCCCATGCTGGGCAGAGAAGCAATACCAAAGCAGAGCCACAAAGTCAGCGGAATAAGCGCCAGCGCGGTGAGTCGCTGAACCCAGAAATGATGAGTGCCGGACTTGGCAGAACCCCAGCCTTTGGCTGTCTTGAGGGGAGTACGCATTTGTTGAGACATTTAGATACTCTCCAGGTTACCAGGCGACGAGCCAAGTGAGAACGGTCATGGCCAGCGTGGCACCAAAAGCTAATTTGGCGGACTTTTGCGTGTCTTCTAGCTCAAAGCCTTTGCCGATATCCCAAAACAAATGGCGGATACCGTTGAAGAAGTGCAGGTACAAAGAGAAGGTGAAACCAAACAACACCAAAATACCGAACCAAGAAGTGACAAAGCCATGGGCAGTCGCATAAGCGGCTTCACCACCGGCAGCACTGGCCAGCAACCAGACGATCAACAGACCGCCCGCGCCCAGTACCGCACCTGTACCACGATGTCCCACTGACAACATCGCAGTCAGGGGCATTTTATAGATCTGCAAATGGGGCGACATAGGTCGCCTATCGTTCCACGCCATGTGTTTATACCTTTATTCGGTGGGATAAATTAATAATTTTGAACGCCCGGACGGCAGCCCGAGCAATTGTCGAGCGGTAGGTGCCAATCGTGTGCAGACGAGCTGCTAGCGACATGATCAGCATCTTAGAAATCAATGCAGCGGCCTTTTTGTTCCCAGTCCCCGTAGCGAGTTGGCTCTAGACCCTTGGGGCCGCCTATCTCATTGGGTTTAGCGGGTTGACCTGCGCCTTTATCGGCCGTCTCTTGTTTGGCTTCAGTGGGGACTTCGTTGTCCTTCTGGGCGTTTTTCGAAGACTCAGGCGTGGTCATGGGATTGACTCTCTTTGCTGCAGATGCACAATATTGTAGTGATCGCTGGTGGATTGGTCAAAATTGCTGCACCGGTACATCACCTGTGCAACTTAGATGCCTTATTTTACGCCACTTTGCGGCAATGCAGCATAGGAATTTTTCACCGTTGTATTGGCATCGTACAGCCACCTCCATTAAGATCTCCGCAGTAACTAATTCTCATTAGCAAAAAGCACCTATCTACCCACCCCAAATCAGAGCAAACTGCCTTGACCACTCAACCCTCCAGTGCCGCTTCGAGTTTTTATGCTCACCTTGACCACCTCTGTGTGATTCGCGCCAGCGGTGCTGATGCAGAATCGTTCCTGCACGGACAATTGACCAATGATCTCAAAGCCTTGTCGCCAGGGCTGATGCAACTGCACGGCTACTGCAGCCCCAAAGGTCGTTTGCTAGGTCTGATGCACATCACCTTGGATAACGATGATTTTTTGTTGATTCTGCCTGAGGCGATCTCGGAATCGCTGCTCAAGCGCCTGCGCATGTTTGTGATGCGCGCAAAGGTCGCACTTGAGATTGACTCACAGGTACAGGTTATTGGCGTCAGCGATGTTGATCACTACCCTTCCAATGCACCAAGGCCCTTGCTGGCGCTAAACTTCGACAACGCAGCGCTGGTACTTGTGCCCGAAGATCAACTGCACGACGCCGAGAACGCCTTACAGCAGGCTTACGACAAGACTGACGCCATAAGCTGGGCGGCTAGCCGCTTGCTCGCGGGCGAGCCGCAGATTCACCCCGCCAGTGTGGACAAGTTCATTCCGCAGATGCTCAACCTTGATCGCCTAGGTGGACTGAGCTTCAGTAAGGGTTGTTATCCCGGGCAAGAAATCGTCGCTCGCACACGCTATCTAGGCAAAGTAAAACGTCGCATGCATTTGTTTCAAACCGCTGCGGGCGTTGATGCCGACCCAGGCACCTCTTTGTATGTGGATGGCAAAGAGCAGGCTGTTGGTGAACTGGTTGAGATTCTGCCAGCCGGCGATAAAGCCTGCGTTGCCAGCGCGGTGATTCGACTCGAATACAGCGATCAAAAAATGCACCTTGGCAGCAGTGATGGCCCCGTGTTGCAACCTATCCCACTTCCCTACGCATTGGATGAAGCCGAATCATGAGCACAGCAACCACAGATATCTCCGACGACAACCCACAAGCGCAAGTCTGTGCACCGATCTTTCGTGATTATGGTGGCCTGGTGAAATTTCACGGCCCAATTCGCACACTTAAGCTGCACGAGGACAACACCCTTGTACGCGATGCCGTGTCCGAAGATGGCGCTGGTGCGGTGCTGGTTGTGGATGCAGGAGGTTCAGACCGCTGCGCGGTTGTCGGTGGCAATTTGGGCGTGCTGGCCGAGAAAAACAACTGGGCTGGGATTGTGGTGTTCGGCTATGTGCGCGATGCCGCCGAGCTGGCCGAATGCAAGACGGGTATCAAGGCGATGGGAACACACCCAAAAAAAACCGAAAAACGCAACACCGGTCAACGTGACATCCCCGTACGATTTGCCGACGTGAGCTTTGCAGTTGGTGCGTATTTGTACGCTGATCAAGACGGTGTTGTTGTGACAGACGGACCAGTACACGGCTGAGATTAGCAAAGTGACATTGCGCGTGCGGCGTACCACCGTACGCGCCTACTCACCACAATCCGCCCCTTGCATCGCGGAAATCCCCCCGAACTGTGCAATGCAAAGCTTGTCCGCATCAAACAAACCCGCACACGGAGCAATCAGCTTTTTCGATGCATCGCCGCGTCCAGACATTTCTTAAAACGCACTGACTAGTAAAGCCATAACAATACACAAATAAAAAACGCGACCCGTGGGTCGCGTTTTTTGTGTGACGAGCCGTTTGCTCGTCAAGCTTGCTGCAAGCTGAGTTACATCAACTTTTCAACCGTCTGAAAGACGACGCGGCGATTGCGCATACGGCCTTCTTCGGTTGCGTTTGCAAAGGCCGGACGCGACTCACCAAAGCCACGAGCTCGGATGCGGTTGCCACTGATGCCACGATCAACCATGTAGTTAGCAACTGACTCAGCTCTGCGCTGTGACAACGCCAAGTTGTCAGTAGCTTTACCACGGTTATCGGTGTGCGCTTGTACTTCCAATACAACTGTTGGGAAGCGACGCAATTCCAATACAACGTTATCCAAAATGGATTTGGCAGAGCTGTTCAGTTCATCCGATCCGCGATCGAAGTACAAGCCCTCAACTATGCCAGAGAATGCACAACCACGCTCATCAACCGCCAGACCGTTTTCAGTGCCAGGGCAACGATCATCAGCGTCAAGCACGCCATCTTGGTCACTGTCGTTACTAGTAGCAACAACCGTCTCAGCAACCGTTTCACTCTCTGCCATCATCGTGTCGGTGTCTGCATTGGCAATCACCGGCGCAACAACCGCAGGGGCATCAGAAACTACAGGCTCGCCAAGCAGAGCAGGCACTTCCTCAGATGCCATGGTCATGGTCTTGTCCGCTGTCTGCTCTTTCATCATCGTATCGAGCTTGCGATCAGCTTCTAGCACTGGATCGACCGGCTCTTCTGCCACTTCAGCAACCTCGGTAGCGACAGCCGCCACAGGTGCTGCAGCAACGGCAGTATGACCAAAACGCTTCACCAAGCTCACGCTCAATTGACTGGCGTCTTCGTCGTACATCTCAAAATCAGCACGCCAGCTAAAGCCGTTGGCGATCAAGCCTTCAGCCCCAAGGCCAAACGACAGGTGCAAATCGTCTATGCGTTGATACTCGACGTTGGAGTCGTTCTCCATCGTGCCTGCGCCCAATTTAAAATAAGCAGCGAAGCTGTCACGATAATGGCGACCGTCATCTCCGTCGGAGTTGTAGTAATAAAACAACAAGTGCGCGCCACCCACTTGATAACCAACCGATGGGTCGGCCACAGGGTTCACAGCACCCGCTTTAGGCGTAAAAGTCACTTCGCCCAAGTCAGCCAAATACACTTCCGCAGACAGGCGATTGGTTAAATCTCGACCGAGCACCAGTCGTACCGAAGTATCTTCAGTATCGTCCAATGCGTATTGAGAATCGTCTGTATCGGGCTCCAGCTGAGACATTCCGCCGCCGAGACCGAAGTACCAACGTCCTTGGAAATCGCTGCCAACAGCCGGCGCACACATCAAAGCTGCGCTCAAGCATCCGACCGTGAGGGTGGTTTTCTGTTTCATGTCTATCACTCAATCCGGTTAAATAAAACCAAACGTTGCCAAGATGCGCCGCCCGTCACTGTTTATCAGCGACGAGCAAAAACCAGCAACAGTGGTTTCAAGTCAGTTCTTAATTGGAAAGCAACAAGCTCGCCACGAACAACTTCATGCACCAAATGATAGTAGTCGGAATTTGTCACACGGGAAGAATGTGTGGTTTTTTTGTCATTGTCGGGTGGGAGGGCTTACTGGCGACTTGCCGATTGCAAGTCGCCTTTTGCGGAATTTAACGCAATTTAGCCAGCTTCTGGGCGCATATGCGGGAACAAAATGACATCGCGAATGGAAGCCGAGTCGGTCAGCAACATCACTAGCCTGTCTACGCCTATACCCAAGCCAGCGTTAGGCGGCAGACCAACTTCGAGTGCGCGCACGTAGTCGTGGTCAAAGTACATCGCCTCTTCGTCTCCGGCGTCTTTCTGCGCCACTTGGTCGGCAAATCGCTGCGCCTGGTCTTCCGCGTCATTTAACTCCGAGAAGCCATTGGCGATTTCTCGCCCGCCGATAAACAGCTCAAAACGCTCAGTAACTGACGGGTCATACGCACAGCGACGCGCCAGTGGAGACACTTCAACTGGGTGGTCAATCACAAATGTCGGATCGCGCAATTTTTCTTCAGCGGTCTCTTCAAATAGCGTCAGCAGTAACAGACCAACGCTGGTGCCCGGCTTCACTTCTATGTGCTTGGACTTAGCGTAGGCCGCCAGCTTGTCCGCATCGCCCATGTCTGCTTCGCTCAGCTCAGGGTTATGTTGCAACACACAGTCGCGCATGGTGACACGCTCAAACGGCTTGCCAAAGTCGAAGCTTTCGCCCTGATATTCGACAACTGTGCCGTCCAGCACTGTGTTTGCACAGTGGCGTAGCATCTCTTCTGTCATGTCCATGTACTGCTGGTAGTCAACGTAGGCTTCGTTGCACTCCATCATGGTGAACTCGGGGTTGTGCCGCGTCGATAATCCCTCGTTGCGAAACACGCGGTTGAGTTCAAACACACGATCAAAACCACCAACCAAGGTACGCTTGATCGGCAGCTCTTGCGCTACACGCAGGTACAAATCCATATCCAGCGCATTGTGATGGGTGATAAACGGTTTGGCAGTCGCGCCACCCGGAATCACTTGCATCATTGGAGATTCAATCTCAAGGTAATCACGGTCAACCAAAAAACGGCGCATGGCATCAATCGCTTTTGAACGCGCTTTAAAGGTCTGGCGAGATTTTTCGGTGACGATAAGATCAACATAGCGCTGACGGTAGCGTGTCTCTTGGTCAGAGATGCCGTGAAACTTCTCCGGCAGCGGCCGCAGCGACTTCACCAACATACGCAGTTCGGTTAGCTTGACCGACAACTCACCCTTTTGCGTCACAAACACCGTGCCCACAGCGCCGACAATGTCGCCCATATCAAAGTGCTTAAACGCTTCGTAGGACTCTTCGCCCAGCTGTTTAATGTGCACATATAACTGGATGCGGCCAGTGGTGTCTTGCAAGTTAGCAAAACTGGCTTTGCCCATCACGCGCTTGGCCATCAATCGACCCGCAAGACGAACCGTGTGCGTATTCTCCTGAAAATACTCAGCGGGCTTGTCGCCATAGGCTGCGCGAATTTCGCTCACTTCCGTGTCGCGACGAAAATCATTCGGGAAGGCATCACCGTTGGCGCGCAGTGCATTGAGCTTTTCACGGCGCAGCGCAATCAGCTGGTTTTCGTCGTGCTGTTCTTCTTGGGGCTTTTGTTGATCTGTCATGTCTACTTATTCCAAACCAGCTTTCAGGCTGGCTTCTATAAAGGGGTCGAGGTTGCCATCGAGAACCGACTGAGTGGAGCTGATCTCCACGCCGGTGCGCAAATCCTTGATACGTGATTGGTCCAGCACGTAGGAGCGGATCTGGCTGCCCCAACCCACGTCTGATTTTGTGTCTTCCAGCGCTTGTGACTCGCTGGAACGACGTTGTAACTCTTGCTCGTACAGCTTCGCTTTCAGCTGCTTCATGGCTTGGTCTTTGTTCTGGTGTTGCGAACGCCCACTCTGACACTGCACGACAATGCCCGAGGGGTTATGCGTAATACGCACCGCCGACTCAGTTCTGTTGACGTGCTGCCCACCCGCACCACTGGCGCGATACACATCAATGCGCAGGTCGGCTGGGTTGATGTCGATCTCGATGTTGTCGTCGATCTCAGGGGAGACAAACACCGACGCAAAAGACGTATGGCGACGGTTGCCTGAGTCAAACGGCGACTTACGCACCAAGCGGTGTACGCCAGTCTCGGTGCGCAGCCAACCAAAGGCGTATTCGCCAGTGATCTGAATCGTCGCTGATTTGATACCCGCCACGTCGCCAGCAGAGGCCTCCATCAGCTCGGCTTTAAAACCGCGACTATCGGCCCAACGCAAATACATGCGCAACACCATCTCGGCCCAGTCTTGCGCTTCGGTGCCACCGGCGCCCGCTTGAATATCCAAGAAGCAATTGTTCGGGTCATTTTCACCGGAAAACATACGGCGAAACTCCAGCTCCGCCACTTGTTTTTCGTAGCCATCCAAATCGCTCTGAATTGAGTTGGCCGTTTCTTCGTCCTGCTCTTCTGCCGCCATCTCCAATAAATCGGTGGCGTCGGTCAGGCCATCGGCCAGTCCGTCTAGCGTCAGCACAATCGCTTCAAGGGCGGCACGATCACGCCCGAGCGTCTGCGCTCGCTCCGGATTATTCCAGACGTTAGGGTCTTCGAGTTCGCGTTTTACTTCTTCGAGATCTTCGCGTTTGGAAGCGTAGTCAAAGATACCCCCGGAGCGCTTCACAGCGCTCAGTGAGGTCGGCGATTTTGTTGGTCAGTGGGTTGAGCTCTAGCATGGACGCGACCTAGCTGCAAAACCCGACAGATTACATGAAATACGGTCTCGGCGCACGGCTGACTTGCACCCGACAAACACCGTGGTAGTGTCATTTTAATGCAGTCAAGATAAGAACCGAGGTACTCGGCTCGCATCTTGGAATTGCGCCACAACCGAGCTGCGGCTCCGCCTGATGTTGGCCAGGGATTTTTGGCCAAGCATTAACGAACTCTTTCACTCCACAGATTTCTGCTCTACTTGACTCCGCCTTTAATTGATGCAGATAATATGTATATTTAAAGCACGGGTGACAAATGAACACTCCTCCCTATGGTCAGCAGGACACCTCTTACCAACATGCCGGTGGCGAAGAAGGCTTGCAACAGCTTTGTCGCCGATTCTATGAGGTGATGAACGAAGACAAACAGGCCGAAGGCATTCGCGCGATGCACCACGACGATCTTGAACCGATGGTCGATCGCCTGTGTGCATTTTTGTGTGGCTGGCTGGGCGGACCTCGACTCTATAACGAGCGTTACGGCAGTATCGCCATTCCGCGATATCACCAGAAGTTTTCAATCGGGCCAGAAGAGCGCGACGCTTGGCTGCATTGCATGCAAATCGCCGTGGATGAGCAAGATTGGCGAGCGGATTTTAAAACCTACATCATGAAAGAGTTGGCGGTGCCAGCTGAACGCTGTCGCACGCATTGATGAAGAGAGATACCGGCAAATACACGCCACGGCGTTGAGAGCGTGGCGTGCCGCCATGCTCTCCTACACTCCAAAACACCGCGATAGGGGCCAAACCTAACCAACCAGCGAATAAAAACGTGCAATTGCGCAGTTATCCGCTCAAAAAACTCAGCTACGGGCAGACCTTCCCTACCTAAACCCCGTATACTTGGCGGGTTTTGTCATTCAGTCTTTATCTAAGTTAGGAATTCCTGTCGTGATCTCCACCGCCAATGTCACCATGCAGTTCGGCCCAAAGCCGCTGTTCGAAAATATCTCCGTCAAATTTGGGGATGGCAACCGCTATGGCCTAATCGGTGCCAACGGTTGTGGAAAATCAACCTTCATGAAAATCCTCGACGGTAGCCTAGAGCCCACCGCCGGCAATGTTTCAGTTTCCCCAGATGAGCGCATTGGCAAGCTGAGCCAAGACCAGTTTGCTTTTGAAGAGTACACCGTGCTCGACACCGTGATCATGGGTCACTCTGAGCTATGGCGAGTCAAACAAGAGCGCGACCGCATTTATTCGCTGCCAGAAATGACCGAAGAAGAAGGCATGGCCGTGGCCGAGCTGGAAGTTGAGTTCGCTGAGATGGACGGCTACTCTGCCGAGAGCCGCGCTGGCGAAATCTTGTTGGGCGCAGGTATCGAACTTGGCCTACACGAAGGCCTGATGAGCGAAGTTGCTCCGGGCTGGAAACTGCGAGTACTGCTGGCGCAGGCGCTCTTTTCTGCTCCTGATATCTTGCTGCTCGATGAGCCGACCAACAACTTGGACATCCACGCTATCCGCTGGTTGGAAGGTGTTCTCAATGGCCTTAAAGACACCACCATCGTCATCATCTCACACGATCGTCACTTCCTGAACAGCGTCTGCAGCCACATGGCTGACATCGATTACGGTGAGCTACGTGTCTACCCTGGCAACTACGACGACTTCATGATCGCGTCCACCGCCGCACGCGAGCGCATGCAGAGCGACAACTCCAAGAAAAAAGCGCAGATCGCCGAGCTGCAGCAGTTTGTCAGCCGCTTCTCTGCGAACGCATCAAAAGCCAAGCAAGCTACATCACGCGCCAAGCAAATCGATAAAATCCAGCTGGCTGAAATCAAGCCCTCTAGCCGCGTCACACCGTATATTCGCTTTAACCAAGAGAAGAAGCTGCAGCGAAACGCGCTGAACCTTGAGAAGCTCGGTCACGGTTTTGACGAAGGCCCGCTGTTCGAAAACGGCAACCTGATTCTCGAAGCGGGCTCTCGCCTCGCGGTCATCGGAGAAAACGGCGCAGGCAAAAGCACCTTCTTGCGCTGCCTCACCTCAGAGCTCGCTGCCAATACAGGTGTGGTGAAGTGGTCTGAAAACGCTGAGCTAGGCTACTGCCCACAGGACAGCACGTCCTACTTTGAAGGCAACCTGAATATTTTTGACTGGATGTCGCAGTGGCGCAAACCCGGCCAAGACGAGCAAATCGTGCGCAGCACCTTGGGCCGTTTGTTGTTCTCTCACGATGAACTGCTCAAGCCCGCCAAGGTATGCTCGGGTGGTGAGAAAAACCGCTTATTGTTTGGCCGCTTGATGTTGGCCGAGCCCAACGTCTTGATCATGGACGAGCCGACCAACCACTTGGACATGGAATCTATCGAGGCGCTGAACATGGCACTTGATATGTTTGAAGGCACGATTATTTTTGTTAGCCACGATCGCGAGTTTGTCTCATCGCTGGCCAACCAGATCATCGAAGTGAAAGACAAAAAGCTACAACACTACGCCGGCACCTACGACGAATTTTTGGCTCGTCGAGACGCAGCGTAAAGCGCACGCCCTTTCGGGAACTAAAAAGCGCCATTGTCTAACCGACAATGGCGCTTTTTTTAGGGCGGTAATTCAGCTTCATCAGAAAAGACAAGTGCGGCCTTTTTTGCTTGCTTATTGCTGCCTTTTAAAGCTCTATCGCCATCTGATAGCCCGGTGCATAACACAGCCGCACAATGGTGATGGTCTCGCGCTCGGCGGTCAGTGTGAGCCTTTCAGCGATGAACAACGCATCACCGACATCACAGCTCAATGCTTTGGCATCGGCTGCTTTTGCATTTTCAGAGGACAGTCTTAATGTTCCGCCGCTATAAGGGATATTTTCTAGCAGCCACTGATTAGGGCTTTGCGCAGAAAAATCTGCTTCGTCCGCACTCGGCACAACCCGTGTGTCTATCCAGCGATCTTCCAACACATAGGGCAACCCATCTGCGGTGTGCACGGCGCGAATATGCAATATCTCTTCGCTCACATCATCGGGCAGACGGTCACGCACGGCTGCCGGAGGAATCGCGTGCCGAGTCTTGATCAGCGAATAGCCATACTCGAGATCTTGCTGCTCAATTTGCTGCCGGATAATAGGGATATTGAACGTCGCTTTATGTTCAGGGTGAATGACGACACGTGTTCCACCCTTGCGTTTTCGTTCAATGAGGCCTTTATCCGCCACTGCCTGTAACGCCCGATTCACCGTTGAACGCGCGCAGCCAAATTCGGTGGCGATATCAACTTCATTAGGCAAAAGTGAGCCAGGCTCCCATACGCGCGTTTGGATGCGCCGAATCACTTCTTCCTGCACGCATTGCCAGCCGTTTTTAGCTTTGGAAATCAGAGATTCCCTCCCAGTTTTTTCATCACACACTTGTAGGAATCAACGATTGAGTCTCGTTGAATATGCTGCCCAGCCCTTACTTGATGACGACCGGCTGACCAAACATCTTGAACCATTCGATCATCGCCCGCGAAAATAAACGTGTCAAGCAAGGCGTCTCCTTGTCTGCCGATGAAGTCCGGATGGTCACCATCTAACGCGATTAGATCAGCCCACATACCGATTTTTATTCGACCCGAAGCACGGCCAGCAGCCTGTGCGCCGCCTTCAGCAACGCTTTCAAATATTCGACGCCCAGTCGACTGCTCAGCGCTCGCCAAGGCCGCACGCGAGTGATCACGTAGGCGCTGGGAATAGTCCAGAGTACGTAATTCTTCACTTAGGCTAATGCGAATATTTGAGTCAGAGCCAATGCCGATTCTTCCGCCTTGCTCTAGATAGCTCACGCCATCGAATATGCCGTCCCCCAAACTCGATTCGGTGATTGGGCACAATCCAGCAACAGCGCCAGAGCGCGCTAAAGCAGATGTTTCGTGCGGCAGCAACTGGGTGCAATGGATCAGACACCAGCGCGCATCAACCGCAGCATTGTCGAACAGCCACTCGACTGGTCGCGCCCCCCACGCCGCTTGTACTTCTTCCACTTCCTGAATTTGCTCGGCCAAATGCATATGAAAGGGGGCACTTGGTGCTATCTGCTGAATGATTTTCAGATTTTCTGGAGAGACAGCACGCAAACTGTGCGGGGCCACACCAACAACCGTATCCGCGGGCAGTTTCTTCACGCCTTCGCTAGCCCGTTCCCACAGCAGTTCAAACTCAATCAGGTCTGTACTAAATCGCTGCTGCCCTCCTTTTAACGGCCGTTGATCACAGCCTCCGTACTGGTAATGCACAGGCAAAAGAGTCAAGCCCACTCCGGTCAGCTCGGCCGCAGCCGCGATGCGTTCCGACAACTCCGCCGGATTATCGTAAAACGCTCCACCCGGCTGTTTATGCAAATAGTGGAACTCCACATTCGTCGCATAACCCGCTTCCAACATCTCCATTTGAACAAAGGCCGTTATCGCCTCGATATCGTCTGGCGTCAACTGATCGAGGAATTTGTACATCAGCTTGCGCCAAGTCCAAAAGGAATCTCGAGGATCAGGGCCGCGTTTTTCGGTCAATCCCGCCATGGCTCGTTGAAACGCGTGGCTGTGTAGATTGGCGGGTGAAGGCAGTAATGTTTCGACCGAATACACCTCATCATCGCTACTTTTGAGAGAGGCTGAATCACCGTAGTTTACTGACACAATTCGCCCATCAGCTCCCACACCCACATGAACATCAGACACCCAACCCTGCGGTAGTAACGCTTGTTTGGCGGAAATTATTTTCATTTTGCAGCATGCCTCGACTTGACAACATAATTATGTATGGACATATTTACACGCAAATCTTATATCGCACAAGTGCACCGTGACGTGTACTTATCGCCAAACCATTGATTTGGAACTTCAAATGACCACCATTCTCAATCCAGGTTCTACTTCGCTCACCACCCTTGAACAGATCTGGCGCACTGAAGAGCCGGTCTCGCTCAATGCTTCCGTGCGCCCAGCGATGCAGGCCGCCGCCGACTTAGTAGCTCGCGCAGCAGCAGGCAACGAAGCCGTTTATGGCATCAATACAGGCTTTGGCAAATTAGCCAGCATCAAGATCGATATGAGCGATACCTCCACGCTTCAGCGCAATTTGGTGCTGTCGCATTGTTGCGGAGTTGGTGAGCCACTCGATGTCGCCACCACGCGCCTGATGATGGTACTGAAGCTGCTGTCTATCGGGCGTGGCGCGTCGGGTATCGCGCTCAGCACCACCGACCTCATCGAAGCCATGCTGGAAAAAGGCGTCACACCTATTGTGCCGGTGCAAGGTTCTGTCGGTGCCAGTGGAGATCTAGCGCCGCTCTCGCATCTAGCGGCAACCTTGATTGGCGAAGGCCGCGCCCGCATCGGCGACGAGATACTACCCGCCGGTGAAGCACTTAAACGCGCTGGACTAAAACCGGTGACTCTAGGTCCCAAAGAAGGTTTGGGCTTAACCAACGGTACGCAGTTTTCGACCGCTTGTGCGCTCGCCGGTTTATTCACCGCTTGGCGCTGCGCTCACGCTTCGATTGTCGCTTCGTGTATGTCGACTGACGCCATCATGGGTTCCACCGCACCGCTTAACGATGCCATTCACACGCTGCGCGGTCATCGTGGCCAAATAGCCACAGCACGTGCCATGCGCGCAATTTTGGCAGGCTCCGAGATACGCGAAAGCCACCGCGACGACGACACCCGCGTACAAGACCCTTACTGCATTCGCTGCCAACCGCAAGTGCTCGGCGCGGCGATTGACATGCTGCACAACGCCGGTAAAACCCTAGAAACCGAAGCTAACGCCGTAACCGACAACCCGTTGGTTATTGTCGAAACCGGCGAGATTGTCTCCGGCGGTAACTTTCACGCCGAGCCTGTCGCATTTGCGGCCGATCAAATAGCTATCGCAATTGCAGAGATCGGCGCCATAGCGCAACGACGTGTCGCCTTGATGGTTGATCCAACCTTGTCATTCGACCTGCCCGCCTTCTTGACACCAGCGCCAGGGTTGAACTCAGGGCTTATGATCGCCGAAGTGACCAGTGCGGCGTTAATGAGCGAAAACAAACACCTAGCGAACCCCTGCTCAACCGACTCCACACCAACCTCGGCCAACCAAGAAGACCATGTATCAATGGCGGCCCACGCGGCACGTCGATTGCAGCGCATGAATGAAAACCTCGCCAATATAATCGGCATAGAGCTGCTGTGTTCAGTGCAAGGTGTTGAGTTTCGCGCACCACTAAAAACAAGCCCTGCACTCAACCAAGTAGCGGGCGTTCTGCGCCAGACGGTGCCCACCTTAGAGCAAGACCGGTACCTCGCAGACGATATCACCCAAGCTGCTGATCTTGTCAAAGAAGGCGCCATCTCAGAAGCGATACAAATGAACAACCTCATGCTGGAGTTGTCTGCATGAATCCCGTCGAGATAACTCGAGGAGATAGCCCTGTAGTGCTGGCATTTCCGCACACAGGTACGGACCTGCCTGAATACGTAAGGCAGCAACTCACTGCCAGAGGCAAAACCCTCGAAGATACCGACTGGCACGTGGATCGTCTCTACGCTGGACTTCTGCCACAGGCGACGACGGTGCGAGCGACATTTCATCGTTATGCGATAGATGCCAATCGTGACCCCAGCGGCAAAAGCCTCTACCCCGGACAAAACACCACCACGCTGGTGCCACTGACAGATTTCAACGGTGAAGACTTGTGGATCAGCCCACCCACCGAGGAAGAGATTGAAGAGCGGCGTTTGTCGTTCCACGCGCCCTACCACGCGGCTTTGGCAGCTGAGCTCGAACGCGTGCACCAACTGCACGGTATCGCCATTTTGTACGATTGCCACTCTATTCGTTCCGGTATCCCTTATTTATTCGAGGGCGTGCTGCCCGACTTCAGCATCGGCAGCAACCTAGGCAACACTTGCGCCGCGGAGATCGAACAAACAGTCGAGCGCATTTGTCGCGAAGACACGCATTTTACTACTGTGGTTAACGGGCGTTTTAAAGGCGGATGGACCACTCGACATTACGGCCAACCCGATCAAGGCATCCACGCCATTCAAATGGAGCTGACGCAGTCCGCTTATCTACAAACGGAATCAGCTCCTTTTCTTTACAGCACGGACAAAGCAGAAAATCTGCGAGTCACGTTAAAAAAAGTACTTGAGGCTCTGGAAGCTCAAGCTTTTTCAATTCGCACAACGAAGGGATCGCGCACATGACAACTTCAGATAACAACAGCACTGCCCCTATGGGCAGCAAGCCCGGCTCACGCCACAACCAACGCACCGTGATGGCCGACACAGGCACAGAGCTCAGCTGCAAGAGCTGGCTCACCGAAGCGCCTATGCGCATGCTCATGAACAACCTGCACCCAGATGTGGCAGAGAACCCGCACGAGCTGGTTGTCTACGGGGGCATTGGCCGCGCCGCAAGAACCTGGGAAGACTACGATCAGATTGTTGCGAGTCTAAAAGAGCTTGAGAGCGATCAAACGCTACTGGTGCAATCGGGCAAGCCTGTTGGCGTGTTCCGCACACACGCGGATGCACCGCGAGTGTTGATTGCGAACTCGAATTTAGTGCCCCACTGGGCAACCTGGGATCACTTCAACGAGCTGGATAAAAAAGGCCTCGCCATGTACGGCCAAATGACGGCTGGCTCATGGATCTACATCGGTAGCCAAGGCATTGTGCAGGGCACCTACGAGACATTCGTAGAAGCCGGCCGACAGCACTACGGCGGCAGCCTGACCGGTCGCTGGATACTCACCGGTGGCTTGGGCGGCATGGGCGGAGCGCAACCACTGGCGGCGGTGATGGCCGGCGCCTGCTGCTTGGCCGTTGAATGCGACGAAACACGCGCCGATTTTCGTAAGCGCACTCGTTATGTCGACGAAAAAACCGACAGCCTAGACGAAGCACTGGCCATGATTGAAAAATGGACCAATGCAGGAAAAGCCAAGTCTGTCGCCCTGATTGGCAATGCTGCGGATGTATTTCCCGAGCTTATGAAACGCGGTGTGCGCCCTGATATAGTCACTGACCAAACCAGCGCCCACGATCCCATCCACGGATACCTACCGCAAGGCTGGACAGTCGAAGAGTGGCGTCTCAAGCAAGAGAGCGACCCCAAGGCCGTTGAAAAAGCTGCGCGAGCCAGTATGCGTGTACAGGTGCAAGCCATGGTCGACTTCTGGGACGCCGGTGTACCGACTCTGGACTACGGCAACAACATCCGCCAAGTGGCCAAGGAAGAAGGCTTAGACAACGCGTTTGCTTTCCCGGGCTTTGTACCCGCTTACATCCGTCCCTTATTCTGCCGAGGCGTTGGGCCTTTCCGCTGGTGCGCGCTCTCGGGTGATCCGGAAGACATCTACAAAACCGACCAAAGGGTTAAAGAAATTCTGGCCGACGATACACACTTGCATAACTGGCTCGATATGGCGCGTGAGCGCATTGCCTTCCAAGGCCTGCCAGCACGCATTTGCTGGGTCGGTTTAGGTGTTCGTCACAAGCTGGGCTTGGCTTTCAATGAAATGGTGCGCAACGGCGAACTCTCCGCGCCCATCGTCATCGGTCGCGACCACTTGGACTCGGGCTCGGTTGCCTCCCCCAACCGCGAAACAGAAGCCATGCGCGACGGATCAGACGCTGTCTCCGATTGGCCGCTACTCAATGCCCTACTCAACACCGCCTCTGGCGCCACTTGGGTATCGCTGCACCACGGTGGCGGTGTCGGCATGGGATTCTCGCAACACTCGGGCATGGTCATTTGCTGCGACGGCAGCGAGGAAGCGGATCGACGCATCGAACGAGTGCTATGGAATGACCCAGCCACAGGCGTTATGCGCCACGCGGATGCCGGTTACCCAGAAGCGCTCGAGTGTGCCCGTGAGCATAATCTCGACTTACCGAGCATCCTGTAACGGGTTGCCGACTCGGCGGCTGACACGCAGCCGCCTCCCTAATAATTACACTGAAGAGTTACGATTATGCGCTTGAGCAATGCAACGATCGCCACCATGGACGGCGACACAGCCTACGGGTTGATTGAAAAAGCAACGGTCGTCATTGAAGATGGCACTATCCTGTGGGTGGGGCCAGACAAAGAATTGCCAGCGGCCTATGCCGAGCACGAGGTGCAAGATCAATTCGCACGATTGATCACGCCTGCGCTTATCGATTGCCATACACATATCGTACACGGCGGCCACAGAGCAACAGAATTTGAGATGCGTCTCGAAGGCGCAAGCTACGAAGAAGTCGCCCGCGCGGGTGGCGGCATAGTCTCCACCGTCAAAGCCACACGAGAAGCCAGCTTTGACACTCTGCTAGAGGCGGCCTTGATGCGAGTAGATCGTTTGATCGCCGAAGGGTTGTCGATGATTGAGATCAAGTCAGGTTATGGCTTAGACCACGACACCGAACTGAACATGTTGCGTGTGGCGCGCGCCATTGAAGCTGTTCGCCCCGTGCGAGTGCGCACCACCTTTCTCGGTGCTCACGCCATCCCCACCGAATACGCTGGTCGAAGCGACCAGTATATCGACGAAGTCTGCCTACCAACGCTGGCGGCCGCTCACGCAGAAGGCTTGGTTGACGCCGTCGATGGCTTTGTTGAAAACATCGCTTTTTCTTCAGAACAAGTAGAACGAGTATTTGCTGCGGCAAAAAAACTCGGCATACCTGTGAAGCTACACGCAGAACAACTCTCCCATCTGGGCGGCACGATGATGGCAACACAATACAACGCGCTATCCTCCGACCACCTTGAGTACGCCAACGAGCAAGATGCAACAGCCATGGCAAACTCCGGCACCGTAGCTGTTATATTGCCAAGCGCTTACTACACCTTGCGCGAGACGCAGCTGCCCCCTATTGAGCTGTTTCGCCATCACGGCGTGGCCATGGCCATCGCCACGGACTGCAACCCTGGCTCCTCGCCTATCAATTCGCTGTTATTGGTAATGAATATGGCGTGCACGATTTTTCGTATGACCCCAGCCGAAGCACTTGCCGGTGTCACACGTCACGCAGCGGCTGCCTTAGGTGCCACAGACACAGGCATATTGCGCGCTGGCATGCGCGCGGACTTGGCTATTTGGGATGTCGAGCAACCCGCCGAACTGGCCTATCGCATCGGCGTTAACTCTCTACACCAGCGTGTGTTTGCCGGTGTAATGCCCACCGCAAAACCACTGGAGTCCTAATTAGAAACGCTACTCTCTGCCAAAACAATCAGAGACGTGACCGTGTATAAGAGCCGAAGAACTCCGTTCGCATCGCGGCCCCCACGCTCCTGATACCTCGACCGAACACCAAACCAGAGATTTATCGCAAGCGATGTTGAGCGAGCGGCCAATAGCCGTTCGTACCTAC
>ENA-ORXM01002410-ORXM01002410.1-marine-metagenome-genome-assembly--contig:-NODE-2410-length-21830-cov-3.190732_pt1 | contig 21830 bp, 18 predicted proteins | sample MGYA00237867_ERZ511480 | MGnify/ENA primary metagenome ERZ511480 (study PRJEB26309, sample SAMN06266103) | marine metagenome | isolation source: Algal blade | place: United Kingdom:Sidmouth, United...
CTCGTTCATGTCGACGGCGGGATCGTGGCTGACGACCGTGACGGCGCTAGTCTCCACGCCGAGCCGCGTTCCCTGTGCATTCGCAAACGCCGACAACTTCCCGTCGAACTCCGCAGGATTGTGCGCGACGGTTCCCGGCTGGGATTCCGTGACGCCGACGAAGACGATGCGCGCATCGTTGATCTTCGCGAGTTGCCCCGCCAGATCGACCGCCTTTCCGAGGCTTTCGGTGTGTGCGAGGTCGATGGGGACCATGATCTTGCTGAACATCGGTTCTTCCTTCCTGTCAGTCTATGGTTCGGGCAATCGTCGCGGTAGCCCTGCGCACCGCAAAGGGGCCGGGGGACGATCCCAGGAATGCACGAAAGCGAAAGCGGCGGTTTGCCCGAGATCAAGAACCGTCGGGAAATGTGTCGATCAGGTAGTCGAAGCGGTCATTCTTTCGCGGTCGCCGCTAGGTCGTGTAATCGTCGATCAGGGGACTCGGTTTCGCCAGTCGCTCGAGATCGTCGCGGTCTGTGATAGCGATGCGGCTGCCGTTCACCAATACGCCGTAGGATTGCAGGGTCTTGAACGACCGGCTCAGGTTTTCAGGCGTCATACCGAGGAACCGCGCAAGCCGGCGCTTGTCGTAGGAAAGCTCGAACTCGTCGGCTTTACCCACCCTCGCGCTCTGGCGCAGCAGGTAGTTCGCGAGCCTTTCGATCGATGTTCTGAGCTTGAGATTCTTCTGCACCTTGACGACCGTGCGGTAGCACTGAGCCAGTTCCGCGACGATCGCGCGGGAGAAGGCATTGTCGACGTCGAATACGGCCCTCATGTCCTCGCTGGGGATGAGTACGATCCGGCTCTTCTCCAGCGTTCGCGCCGACATCAGATAGGGCGCGTCCCTGACACTGGCAGCGAGGATGAATGTCGAAACCGGGCGCACGGTCGCCATGGTCGTCTCGCGCCCGTTCCACGCGGAGAACAGTTCGACGGTTCCCGAAAGAACGACATGAAGAAAGTCGCTCGGATCGCCTTCGGAAATCAGTTCGATCTGCGGCGGAAAGTTCTGTACGTACGCACCGCGCATGAGGGCGGCGAAATGCTCGTCAGCAATATCGGCGAAGAGATGCAAGTCTTTAAGCTCTGGATAGGGCGGTTCAGGCATCTCGATCGCACCGGGTGTTCACAAAGATACAGATCAACCAAACGATTGACAAATGTCAAGTTTCAGTTTGATCGGTCGGACCATATGGATTGATGGCATCGGTCTCGATCGATGACATTTCTGGCCAAACTGCTTATTTCAAGCGACAATTTCGCATTCTTGATCTGTATCAAATACTCCTCGCGTCCCCCGACCCCATCAATTCGCAGACGGCATTCACGCCGCCTGATGAATCGGAGGGGCAAGAGATGGAGCTTCAGAACAAGGCGACCGCGTTATGGTCGAACTTCTTCGATGTGAGGATGGTACAGATCCGCACTTTCCACATGACGTGGTTCGCGTTCTTCTCGTGCTTCTTCGCATGGTTCGGCATCGCGCCCCTGATGAGCGTGGTGCGCGACGAGCTGCAACTGACGCCGGACCAGATCGGCTGGGCGATCATCGGCTCGGTTTCGATGACGATCTTCGCACGGCTCTTCATCGGTTGGCTGTGCGACCGGATCGGGCCGCGCAAGTCCTATACCTGGCTTCTTCTGATCGGCTCGCTGCCGGTCATGGGCATCGGTCTCGCGCAGAACTTCGAGACGTTCCTGCTGTTCCGGGTGTTGATCGGCGGTATCGGCGCGGCGTTCGTCATTACGCAGTACCATACCTCGGTCATGTTCGCGCCCAACATCGTCGGGCAAGCGAATGCCACTTCGGCAGGCTGGGGTAATCTGGGCGGCGGTGTCACGCAGTTCGTCATGCCGCTGCTGTTCTCGGTGCTCGTGGTCGGCTTCGGCTTTTCGGAGGCGATCGGCTGGCGGCTGGCGATGGTGATCGTCGGCGTGATCATCTTCCTGACCGGTATCGCCTATTACTTCCTGACCCAGGATGCGCCGGACGGCAATTTCGACGACCTGCGCGCCCAGGGCCGCATGGAGGAGAAGCAGAAGGTCACCGGCAACTACATGCAGGCGCTGAAGGATCCGCGCGTCTGGGTATTGTTCGTCATCTACGGCGCGTGTTTCGGCATCGAGTTGACGGTGAACAACGTCGCGGCTCTCTACTTCATGGACTACTTCGACCTGACGTTGGTCGCGGCTGGTTTCGTGGCCGCATCCTTCGGGCTGATGAACCTGTTCGCCCGTACGCTGGGCGGTCTGTTCGGCGATAACTTCGGATCACTCTGGGGGCTGAAGGGCCGGGCCTTCTGGCTGTTCATCTGCCTGTTCTTCGAAGGGTGCGCGCTGATGGTGTTCAGCCAGATGCACGTGCTGTTCCTCGCACTGCCCGCCCTGATCGTCTTCTCGCTGTTCACGCAGATGGCCGAGGGCGCGACGTATTCGGTGGTCCCGTTCATCAACAAGAAGGCGCTCGGCGCGGTCGCCGGCGTGGTCGGCGCGGGCGGCAATGCGGGCGCGGTACTGGCCGGGTTCCTCTTCAAGAACGTGATCGACTGGAGCGAAGCCTTCTTCATCCTCGGCGTCGTCGTCACCTGCGCGTCGTTCCTGGCCTTCCTGGTCCGGTTCTCGACCCAGCAAGAGGACGAGGAGCGCGCGAACTTCGCGGCAGCCAATATCGAGACGCTGAAGCGTCGGGCCGAGAAAGCCAACGCTGCCCTGGAAGAAGGTCTGGTCGCCGTCGCCAGCCGAAGCGAGCAGCAGCCCGCCCGATAAACCTCCGGCGGGCCGGACATGCCAGCCCGCCTACCCCATCATCAGAGGAGAGTCCCATGGGACAAGATCTGAGAAACTGGAATGTCGAGGACGATGCCTACTGGCAGTCGACCGGCAAATCCATCGCCACCCGTAACCTGTGGATTTCGATTCCGAGCCTGCTGTGCGGCTTTGCCGTCTGGCTCTACTGGGGGATCATCACCGTCCAGATGATCAATCTCGGTTTCGAGTTCGAGAAATCGCAACTCTTTACCCTTGCCGCCATTGCGGGCCTGACCGGGGCGACGCTGCGCATCCCCTCCACCTTCTTCATCCGTATCGCGGGGGGGCGGAACACGATCTTCTTCACCACCGCCCTGCTGATGATCCCCGCCATCGGGGCCGGTTTTGCGCTCAGCAATCCCGATACGCCACTCTGGCAGTTTCAGGTGCTGGCCTTCCTCAGCGGGATCGGCGGGGGCAACTTCAGCTCCTCGATGTCGAATATCAGCTTTTTCTACCCCAAGAAGGTTCAGGGCTATGCGCTGGGGATGAACGCCGGTCTGGGCAATTTCGGCGTGACGACGATGCAGATCGTCATTCCGCTGGTCATGACCTTCGGCCTGTTCGGAGGAGAGAGCCGCACGCTGGTCAACACCTCCGGCACGCTGATCGGCAAGATCCCGGCGGGGACGGAAACCTTCATTCAGAATGCAGGGTTCGTATGGTTGCTCGCGCTGGTGCCGCTCGCCATCCTCGGCTGGTTCGGCATGAACAATATCCGTGACGAGCATGTCTCGCCGGACATTCCCGGTCCCGTGGGCGCGTTTGCCACCATCTCGGGCATGTTGCTGATCGGCTTCGTCACCGCCGCGTTCGGTCTGTGGTTGCTGTTGCCCGCTACCGTGGGCGGATCGGGCTTCATGGTCAGCAAGTGGATCGTGCTGCCCGTCGTCATCGCGCTGACGGTGCTGGCGCTCAAGATGATCCCCGGTGCCGTGGGCCAGAACCTCAGCCGCCAGTACAAGATCTTCGGCAACAAGCACACCTGGGCCATGACGGTGATCTACACCATGACCTTCGGCTCGTTCATCGGCTACTCGGCGGCACTGGCGCTGACCATCAAGGTGGTGTTCGGGTTCCAGCATCTGGATGTCGGTGGCGTACTGACCCATGATACGGTGAACCCCAATGGCCCCTCGGCCCTGATGTTCGCCTGGATGGGGCCGTTCATCGGCGCGCTGATCCGCCCCGTGGGCGGGATGATCGCCGACAAGCTGGGCGGTGCCCGCGTGACGCAATGGATATCCATCGTCATGGTCGCCTCCGCGCTCGGCGTCGCCTACTTCATCCAGCAGGCTTACGCTTCGGCCACCCCGGAACAGTATTTCATCCCGTTCCTCGGGCTGTTCCTGATCCTGTTCGCGGCCACCGGTATCGGCAACGGTTCGACCTTCCGTACCATTGCGATGGTCTTCGACAAGGAACAGGCCGGTCCGGCGCTCGGCTGGACGGCGGCGGTCGCGGCCTATGGTGCCTTCATCATCCCCAAGGTGTTCGGCGAGCAATTGAAGGCCGGATCGCCCGAATATGCGCTCTACGGGTTCGCCGTCTTCTACGTGGTCTGCATCATCATCAACTGGTGGTTCTACCTGCGCCCCGGTGCCTACGTGAAGAATCCCTGACTCCAAGCATGACTGTCCCGGCCCTGCGCCGGGGCACACCCCCGCTTTCCAAGGAGAAGAGACATGAGCCACCTGCTCGACAGACTGAACTTCCTCCAGTCGAAGGAACTGGAGCAGTTCTCGAACGGCCACGGACAGGTTACGCGCGAGAACCGTGACTGGGAGGACACGTACAGAAACCGCTGGCGGCACGACAAGGTCGTCCGCTCGACCCATGGAGTGAATTGCACCGGGTCATGCTCTTGGAAAATCTACGTCAAGTCCGGCATCGTGACGTGGGAGACGCAGCAGACCGATTACCCCCGGACGCGCCCCGATCTGCCGAACCACGAACCTCGCGGCTGTGCACGGGGGGCGTCCTATAGCTGGTATCTCTACTCTGCGAACCGCGTGAAAAATCCGTTGGTGCGGGGCCGCCTGATGAAGACATGGCGCCGGATGCGCGAGACGATGGGACCGATCGAGGCGTGGACGGCGATCCAGAATGATCCGATCCTGCGTGCTTCCTATGTCGAGACGCGCGGCAAGGGCGGCTTCGTCCGCGCCACATGGGACGAGGCGACCGAGATCACTGCCGCCGCGAACGCCTACACCGCGAAGACCTACGGTCCCGACCGCGTATTCGGCTTCTCGCCAATCCCGGCGATGTCGATGGTCAGCTACGCTGCTGGCTCGCGATACCTGAGCCTGATGGGCGGCGTGTGCATGTCGTTCTACGACTGGTACTGCGATCTGCCCCCCGCCAGCCCGATGACATGGGGCGAGCAGACGGACGTACCCGAAAGCGCCGACTGGTACAATTCCGGCTACCTGCTGCTCTGGGGATCGAACGTACCGCAGACGCGCACCCCGGACGCGCATTTCTATACCGAGGTCCGGTACAAGGGCACCAAATCCGCCGTCATCTGCCCCGACTATTCGGAAGCCGCGAAATTCGGCGATGTCTGGCTGAACGCCAAGCAGGGCACCGATGCGGCGCTGGCCATGGCCTTCGGCCATGTCATCCTGCGCGAGTTTCATCTCGACCGGCAGACGGAATACTTCGAGGAATACACCCGCAAGTATTCCGACTTCCCGATGCTCGTGAAGCTGGAAAGGGAAGGCGGACATCTCGTACCGGGCCGTTTCCTGCGCGCCGACGATCTCGACGGTCGGCTGGGCGAGGAGAACAATCCCGAATGGAAGACCGTCGCATGGGACGAGGTGACAGGCGGACTCGTCGCGCCGAACGGATCCATCGGCTACCGCTGGGGCGAGCAGGGTGAATGGAACCTCGAAGAACGCGCGAAATGCGCGAAGACACGCCTGAAGACGACCTTCGTGCTCGACGAGGACCATGACGATGTCGTCTACGTCGATTTCCCGTATTTCGGCGGCGAGGCTTTCGGCCAGTTCGCCACGGATGCGGACCATCCGTCTGTCCTGACCCGCAGCATCCCCGTCAAAAAAGTGCAGACGGCGCAGGGCGAGATCGCGGTAGCGACGGTTTTCGACCTCTTCTGCGCGAATTACGGTCTCGACCGGGGGCTGGGCGGCGACTGGGTGACGGACGACTACGCCGACGAAATGCCCGGAACCCCCGCATGGGCCGAGAAGATCACCGGGGTTCCCGCCGACAAGATCATCCATGTCGCCCGCGAGTTCGCAGGCAATGCCGAGAAAACCGAAGGCAAGTCGATGATCATCATCGGCGCGGCGATGAACCACTGGTTCCACATGGACATGAACTATCGCGGTGTCATCAACATGCTGGTGATGTGCGGCTGCGTGGGTCAATCCGGCGGCGGCTGGGCACATTACGTGGGACAGGAGAAGCTGCGCCCGCAGACCGGCTGGCAACCCCTTGCCTTCGCCCTCGACTGGGCGCGTCCACCCCGGCACATGAACTCGACCAGCGCATGGTACGCCCATACGGATCAATGGCGTTACGAGACGCTGAAGGCCGATGAAATCCTGTCACCGACCGCGCCAGCGGGCGATTGGGATGTCAGCCTGATCGACTACAATATCCGCGCCGAGAGGATGGGATGGTTGCCGTCGGCCCCCCAGCTCAAGACCAACCCGCTGGAGGTCGCCAAGGCGGCGAAGGCGGCGGGCAAGGAAATCCCGGCCTATGTCGCCGAGAACCTGAAATCCGGCGATCTGCAGATGTCCTGCGAAGACCCGGACGATCCGGCGAACTGGCCCCGCAACCTCTATGTCTGGCGGTCCAACCTGCTCGGCTCCTCCGGAAAGGGTCACGAATACTTCCTCAAGCACCTGCTCGGCACCGATCACGGTGTCATGGGCAAGGATCTGGGCGAGGATGGCGGCCAACTACCCAAGGAAGCCAAATGGCACGAGGACGCCCCGCGCGGGAAACTCGACCTGCTCGTGACCATCGACTTTCGCATGAGCACCACCTGCGTCTACTCCGATATCGTCCTGCCGACCGCCAGCTGGTACGAAAAGGACGACATGAACACGTCGGACATGCACCCGTTCATCCATCCGCTCCAGGCGGCGGTGGACCCGGCATACGAGAGCAAGTCCGACTGGGAAATCTTCAAATCCATCGCGAAGAAATTCCAGGAAATCACCCCCGGCTATCTGGAACAGGAGACGGATATCGTCGCCCTGCCGATCTTGCACGACACCCCGGCGGAGATCGCACAGGATCAGGTGAAGGACTGGAAAAAGGGCGAATGCGATCTGATCCCCGGCAAGACGGCACCGGCCTACGTGGTGGTCGAGCGTGACTATACCGCCATCTATGACCGCTTCACCGCGCTTGGTCCGGTCATGGACAAGCTGGGCAATGGCGGCAAGGGTATCACGTGGGAGACGGATGACGAGATCGAGAACCTCGCCGCCCTGAATGGGGTACAACTCGACGGCACGGCACGGGGCAGACCGAAGATCGAGACGGCCATCGACGCCTGCGAAGTCATCCTGATGCTGGCACCAGAGACCAACGGCAACGTCGCCGTCAAGGCATGGCAGGCGCTGGAAAAGGCCACGGGCCGCGAGCACGCGCATCTGGCCGAAGGCGAGCACGGACAGAAGATCCGCTTTGCCGATATCGCCGCGCAGCCCCGCAAGATCATCTCCTCGCCCACATGGTCTGGCATCGAGAGCGACAAGGTCAGCTACAATGCCGGTTACACCAACGTCCACGAGCTGATCCCGTGGCGCACCCTGACGGGGCGGCAGCAGCTCTATCAGGACCACCTGTGGATGCGGGCCTTCGGCGAGGGGTTCATGTCCTACCGGCCCCCGGTGGATCTCAAGACCATCACGGCGGACGTTCAGGATGACGGCGACAACCTCGTCCTGAATTTCATCACCCCGCATCAGAAATGGGGCATCCACTCGACCTATACCGACAACCTGCTGATGCTGACGCTCAATCGCGGCGGTCCGGTCATCTGGATCAGCGAGAACGACGCCCGCTCAGCGGGGATCGTCGATAACGATTGGGTGGAACTCTACAACATCAACGGCGCGCTGACGGCGCGCGCGGTCGTCTCACAGCGGATCAAGGACGGCACGACGTTCATGTATCACGCGCAGGAGAAGATCGTGAACACGCCCGGCTCCGAGAAGACAGGGCACCGGGGCGGCATCCACAATTCCGTCACCCGCGCCGTCCTGAAACCCACGCACATGATCGGTGGCTACGCACAGCAATCCTACGGTTTCAACTACTACGGCACCGTGGGATCGAACCGCGACGAGTTCGTCGTCGTCCGCAAGATGAAGAACGTCGACTGGCTCGACCGTCCGAAGAGCTGGGAAGCACCCGCACAGGAGGCCGCAGAATGAAAGTCCGCGCACAGATCGGCATGGTGCTGAACCTCGATAAATGCATCGGGTGCCACACCTGCTCCGTTACCTGCAAGAACGTCTGGACCAGCCGCGACGGCGTCGAATACGCCTGGTTCAACAACGTCGAAACGAAACCCGGCACCGGCTATCCGACCGACTGGGAGAACCAGGCCCGCTGGAAGGGAGGCTGGGAGCGCAACAAGGCGGGTCGGCTTCAGCCGAAACAGGGCGGCAAGTGGCGGATATTGGCGAACATCTTCGCCAACCCCGACTTGCCGGAAATCGACGATTACTACGAACCGTTCGATTTCGACTACGACCACCTGAAGAGCGCGCCGGAGATGGAGGCGTTCCCGACCGCGCGCCCCCGCTCGAAGATCACCGGCGAGCGGATGGAGAAGATCGAGAAGGGGCCGAACTGGGATGAAATCCTCGGCGGCGAGTTCTCGAAGCGGTCCGAGGACTACAATTTCGAGGGCATCGAGAAGGAGATCTACGGCGAGTACGAGAACACCTTCATGATGTACCTGCCGCGCCTGTGCGAGCATTGCCTCAACCCCGCCTGCGCTGCGTCGTGCCCCTCGGGCGCGATCTACAAGCGCGAGGAGGACGGGATCGTCCTGATCGATCAGGAGAAATGCCGGGGCTGGCGGATGTGCGTCTCCGGATGCCCGTACAAGAAGGTCTACTACAACTGGTCTACGGGCAAATCGGAGAAATGCACCCTCTGCTATCCGCGCATCGAAAGCGGGAATCCCACCGTTTGCTCTGAAACCTGCGTCGGGCGTATCCGGTATCTGGGCGTCATGCTCTACGATGCCGACCGGATCGAGCAGGCGGCAGGCGTCGAGGACGAAAAGCAACTCTACGACGCGCAGCTCGACGTCTTCCTCGATCCGAACGACCCCGCAGTGATTGCGGCGGCTCGGGCCGACGGTGTCCCCGAAGACTGGATCAAGGGCGCGCAGGAAAGCCCGATCTGGAAGATGGCGATGGAGTGGAAAGTCGCCTTCCCGCTGCATCCCGAATACCGGACCCTGCCGATGGTCTGGTACATCCCGCCGCTGTCACCGATCCAGAACGCCGCCGAGGCAGGCGCTATCGGCATGGACGGCGACATGCCGGACGTACGCAACCTGCGCATTCCTCTGCGCTATCTGGCCAACCTGCTGACGGCGGGCGACGAAGAGCCGGTGGCGCTGGCGTTGGAGCGGATGCTGGCTATGCGCGCCTACATGCGCGCCAAGAGTGTGGAGGGCGTGAACGATGAGGCCATCGCCGAACGTGTCGGCCTGACGGGCCGCATGATCGAGGACATGTACAGGATCATGGCCCTCGCGGATTACGAGGATCGTTTCGTAATCCCGACGACGCATCGCGAACAGGTCGAGGAAGCCTACGATCTACGCGGCGGATGCGGCTTTACCGACAGCAATGGTTGCTCGACCGGCATCTCGAAGGGATCGCTGTTCGGTGGCGCGAGAAAACCGCTGAAAATTCCGACGGAGGCAGTGTGATGGACCGGACCTTGAAAGCCTTTTCCCTGCTCCTCAGCTACCCGACGCGGGAACTGCAGGCAGCGATGCCGGAGATCGGAGCCGTGCTGGCTTCCGATACCCGGATGACCGCCGCTGCGCGTCGCGCGCTACGTCCGCTGGTCGATGAAATGGGCAGCATCGATATCTACGATCTGGAAGAGCGATTCGTCCTGCTCTTCGACCGCTCGCGCACCCTGTCGCTCAACCTGTTCGAACATGTCCACGGCGAGAGCCGGGACCGGGGCGGGGCGATGGTGTCGCTGATCGAAACGTATCGTGAAGGCGGATTTGAGCCGGTAACTTCCGAGTTGCCGGACCACCTGCCGGTCTTGCTCGAATTTCTCGCGACGCGCCCATCCCCCGACGCGCGCGAGATACTGGCCGATGCGGCGCATATCCTCGATGCGCTGGCCGAGCGGCTGGTACGCCGCGAGAGCGCCTATGCCGCCGTGTTCTCCGGGTTGATTCAGATCGCCGGGGCGAAACCCGACCGTGAGGCCGTCTCGGAGATGCTCGCACAGCCGGACGACGACCCGGACGATCTCGAGGCACTGGACGAGGTCTGGGAGGAGAGCGAGGTGCTGTTCGGTCCGGACCCGAACGCAGGCTGCCCGCAAGTGCGCGAGATGCTGGCCCGCATGGATACCCCCATCACCCCCACGCCGCACGCTGCGGCAGAATAGGGAGCGAAGACAATGCTATTCGACATCGACTACTTCATCTTCGGCATCATGCCCTATATGGCGCTGACCGTTCTGGTCGTCGGATCCATCGCGCGCTACGAGCGCGACCCTTTCACCTGGAAATCGTCATCGAGCCAACTTCTGCGACGCAAGCAGTTGATCTGGGGATCGATCCTCTTCCATGTGGGCATCATCGTCGTGTTCGGCGGTCATCTCGTCGGCCTGTTCACGCCGGTATGGGTACTCGATGCCTTCGGTATCCCTTATGCGCTCAAGCAATGGATGGCGGTGATCCTGGGTGGCGTCGCCGGGACCGTCGCATTGATCGGTGCGACCATGCTGATCCATCGCCGGGTCAGTGACCCGCGCATCTGGAAGACGACCGGCTTCGCCGATATCGGCATTCTGATCCTGATCTGGCTCCAGCTCCTGATCGGACTGGGCACGATCGTCCTGACACTGGAACACATGGATGGCGTGGAGATGGTACGCTTCATGACGTGGTCCCAGAGCGTCGTCTCGCTGAACCTGAATGCTTGGGCAGAGGTCATCGACGTCCACTGGCTCTACAAGACCCACATCTTTCTCGGCCTATTGATCACCATGCTCTTTCCGTTCACGCGGCTGGTGCACATGATATCCGGCTTCGCGGCTCCGTTCCGCTTCCTGCTGCGGCCAGGCTATCAACTCGTGCGGTCGCGCAGACAGAGGGCGCTGCCGAGGCGCGCGAAAGGCATGTTCGCCACACCCGCGCGCGATCCGGCGGCACCGAAGCACACCACGCAACCTGCGGAGTAGAATCATGACCAATCCCCTGTTTCCCGATCTGGTCGTGAACGGCGAGACCGTGCCCCATGCGCTCGTTGCCACAGAGACCCAGAACCACGGCGCGCCAAAGGACAAACCCGGCATTGCATGGCGCAAGGCGGCCGATGCCGTGGCGCTGCGTACGCTATTGCTTCAGGAAGCGCATCGTCGCGCCCTGTCGCCCGATCCGGCGGAAGTCGGCCCCGGACGTTTCGAGACCGACGAGGAAGCGTTGGTCCGCGCCCTCCTCGAAACCGCCGTGATCGTCGATCCGCCATCGGAGAGCGACATCAGGGCGGAATGGGCGCGCGACCCTTCGCGGTTTCGCGCGCCGCCCCTGTGGGAAGTCTCGCACATCCTCTGTAGCTGTGATCCGCGCAATGCATCGGCGAGGGACACAGCGCGGCTCCGGGCGGTCGATCTTGCGAAGCGCGTGCGGGCAGATTACGCCGGGTTCGCAGCGTTGGCGTCCAGTCAGAGCGATTGCGGCTCTCGCACATCGGGGGGCGCACTCGGGCAACTCGGACCCGGCGACACGGTACCCGAGTTCGAGACCGTGCTGCGCGAGCTGAGGGAAGGGCAGATCACGCCGAAACCGGTCCTGACCCGCCATGGCTGGCATGTCATCCGAATGGATGCCGTTGCGGAAGGGGCCGTGCTTCCGTTCGAGGTCATCCGCCACAGCATCGCCGATGCGATGGAGAAGGCCGCATGGTCGCGCGAGGCCCGAAAGTTCGTCGGCACGTTGGTCGCCGCCGCCGAGATCAGCGGTGCCGACTTCCGGGCCGCCTGAGGTGGACGACGAAAGGATCATGCGATCCCGACGGAGACATGAATTACCGATGCTGAATGATCTCCTGAAGAGGAATGTCGAATGGTCGGCCTCGCGATGCGAGGGCGATCCCGATTATTTCCTGCGGCTTGCGTCACAGCAGGCACCGGACTTCTTCTGGATCGGCTGTTCGGACAGCCGGGTTCCGGCGAACGTCGTCGCGGGACTGGAACCCGGCGAGGTCTTCGTTCATCGCAACGTGGCGAATGTCGTGCATTCAGCGGACATGAATTTGCTGTCGGCACTGGAATTTGCCGTGGAGGCGCTGAAGGTGCGCGAGATCATCGTCTGCGGTCACTACGGATGCGGCGGCGTCAGGGCGGCGACCGAAGACATGCCCCACGGCCTCGCCGATCACTGGCTGGAACCGATCCGCCGTCTCGACCGGATGTTCGCGAACGATCTGGGCCGGTTCCCCGATGCCGAGGGCCGCCGCAACCGGCTTGCGGAACTGAACGTGATCGAGGGCGTCCGGCGGGTCGCCGAAACTCCGATCCTGCGCCGTGCCCGTGAGCGCGGAATGGACGTCCGCATCCACGGACTGATCTACGGCCTGAGGGACGGGCGCCTGCGCGACCTCGATTGTACCATCGCCTGTGACATGCCGCAGGGAGAGGAACCATGATGCAGCCTGAACGTAATCCCGATCCCCGAAACTGCGATTGTGACGCCCACGACGCGACACGCGCAAAGCTTATTCCCTTCGACGCCGCCCTCCTGAAGGGGCTGGCTCTCGCCATCCCTATTTCAGAGACCGAGACCCTGGCGCTCGCGACAGCGACCGGCAGGGTGCTGGCCAGGCCGGTGGTTGCGCGGACGCCGCTCCCCCCTTTCGACAACAGCGCGATGGATGGATATGCGGTCCGCATCGCCGATTTCGACGGATCACCACCCTGGCACCTGCCCGTCGGCGCACGCATCGCCGCAGGTGAACCGGCGGTCGACGATTTCGCACCGGGCACTGCGGTACGGGTCCTGACCGGCGCTCAGGTGCCAAGCGGTTTCGACGCGGTCATCATGCAGGAAAAGGTCGAATGCAGGGGCACCGGAATAACGGTGCTGCGCCGGCCTGCCTCGGGCGAGAACATCCGTCGTGCTGGCGAGGATCTCGAACCGGGGGGCATCATCCTGAAAGCGGGACGATGCCTCGGTACACGCGCGATGGCCGCACTTGCCGCCGTCGGGGACGGCATGGCGACCGTGAACCGGAAGATTCGCGTCGCGATCTTTTCGACGGGAACCGAACTGCGTGAACCCGGCGAACCGCTAGGACCGGGACAGATCTGGAACTCGAACCGGTTCATGCTCATGGCGGACCTGACCGAGCCATGGATCGAACTCATCGATTTCGGCACGGTCAAAGACGATGCACGGACCCTGAAGGCGACACTGGCCGAGGCCGCGACCGTTGCGGATATCGTCGTCTCCACCGGAGGCATGTCCGTCGGCGACGAGGACCACATGCCCCGCGTCTTCCAAGAGATCGGTGGTCGGATCGACGTCATGCGCGTCGCGATGAAACCCGGCAAGCCCGTCATGGTCGGGATGCTGGGCGAAACCATCTATGTCGGCCTGCCGGGCAACCCCGTTTCCGCCTTCGTGACATGGATGCTGATCGGCAGGAAGATACTCGAAAAGAAGGCGGGTTTCGTCGATACGACAAATATGACGTCGAAAGTCATGGCCGGGTTCGATCTCTCTCGCAGACCGGGACGATGCGAGTTCCGGCCCGCTCGCGTGGTCGGCCTCGATGCATCCGGCAACCGGATCGTCTTGCTGTCGGAGCCGTCATTCTCCGCCCGGATCGCGTCGCTTGCGGCAGCGGATGGTCTTGCGCTGCTGCCGGCCGAGAAGGCGCGAGTAAGCAGAGGAGACCTTCTCGAGTTTTTGCCGTTGCTGAACTGATCGACCTTGCGGTCATCGCATTCAGGGTCGTTATCGGTGCGGGTCGGCAGGGGTCGGGGCTTGCTCTCGCGTGTCCACAGCTTTTCCGGTCTGACCCGTCACTGCCAGGATTCAGGCAAAAAGCCCACCATCGTCGCTGTCCCCCGCTTCGGCGAAGAGCGCCCGAAGATCGGGGATATGGACGGTCTGCGGACCACATAGCTCGATGATGCCCTCGTTCTTGAGGGTGGAGACCTGACGGCTTGCGGTTTCCAGCGTCAAGCCGAGGAAATCGCCCATGCTCGAACGGGTGAGAGGCAGGGTGACGGTGACTCCGGTACCGCCTGCCTTTTCGACCATTGCGCGCCGGGCAATCATCGCGATGAAGGTGGCGACCTTCTCGCGGGCGGTCTTGCGGCCCAGCAGCAGCATCCATTCGCGCGCTGCGTCCAGTTCGTCCAGGGTCAGTTCCAGCATCCTGCTGCCGACCGCCGGAGACGTCTTCAGCAGCTTCTCGAACTCGGCCTTCGTGAACTGACAGACGGTGACGTCCGTAACCGCCACGATGTCGTAGATCACCCTCTCGCGCCCCGGCCTGCCGATGAAATCCGAGGGCAACAGCAGACCGACGACCTGAAGACGCCCATCCTCCATCGTCCGGTTGATCGAGGCGACGCCGTCGACCAGCGATCCCAGGTGGGTGATCCGCTCTTCGGCCCACACCATGACCTCGCCTGCCTCGTAGGTGCGGTAGGTCTTCATCTTTTCGAGAAGGCCCAACTCGTCAGGTTCGCATTTCGAGCAGACCGCACGATGATGGATCGGACAGTTGGCGCAGTCTTCCTGTTTCGTGTTCGATATCATGCCATTGCTCGCGCTAATCCCGCTCACATTGACCTGTGTCAATGCATCAGGTCAATATGACATGGTGCTATGAGGCATGACCAAGAAACGCCCATTGACCGCCTATGGCCTGTTCGAGCGGCGCGTGCCGCGCTACACGAGCTACCCACCCGCCCCGGTCTTCACGACCGGAACAGGAGCCGCTTTCGCCAACTCCTGCCTCGAACGATTGGATCCGGACGAGCCAGTCTCCGTCTACGTCCACATTCCCTTCTGCGAGCGATTATGCTGGTTCTGCGCCTGCCGGACCCAGGGCACGACGTCGGCGCGTCCGGTCGAAGCCTATGTCGAAACTCTGACGCAGGAGATCGCCCGGCTTGCGGCGGCGCTGCCTGACGGCGTGCGAATGGGTCGCCTGCACTGGGGTGGCGGGACGCCGACGATCCTGTCCCCAGTGCTGATCGGCAAGTTGGGACAGGTGATCCGCGAAGCCCTTCCTCCGACCGAAGCCTTCGAGTTCTCCGTCGAGATCGATCCAACGCTGATCGACGGTGCTAAGGTCACTGCTCTGGCAGCGGAAGGAATGACGCGAGCGAGTATCGGGATCCAGGACTTCGCTCCGAAAGTGCAAGAGGCCATCGGGCGCGAACAGTCTTTCGAACAGACACGCGATTGCGTGACGGCACTGCGCGGGAGCGGTATCGCATCGCTGAACGCCGACATGGTCTATGGATTGCCGCACCAGACTCCGGAGAGTATTCTGGCCTCGCTCGACAAGGTTCTGGCCCTCGATCCCGACCGACTGGCGCTGTTCGGCTATGCCCATGTGCCGTGGATGGCCAAGAGGCAACGGATGATCGACGAGGCTGCCCTACCGGACGATCCGGCACGCCATGCCCTGTATGGTGCCGTTTCGGATACCCTGATCGCAAACGGATACGATCCTATCGGAATCGACCATTTCGCACGGCCTGACGACGGGCTGTCCCGCGCCGCCCGGACCGGGCGGCTGCGTCGCAATTTCCAAGGCTATACCGACGATACCTGTCCGACTTTGATCGGGCTGGGCGCGTCCGCTATCTCGTCTTTCCGTCTGGGCTACGTCCAGAACGTTGCTTCGACGAGAGACTATTCGGCGGCGATTCGGGACGGACGCTCCGCCACCGTGCGCGGACACGTTCATTCGCCGGAAGACAAGGCACGGGCGCGGGCCATCGAGATGCTGATGTGCGATTTTACCCTCGATCTGGATGCGTTGGACTGCGTGACGCAAGAAATCGGCGAAGCGCTTGAAAGCATCTGCCACGAGGTTGCCGCCGATTTTTCCCCCTATGCGATGCTGCGGGGTCGGGTGCTGACGATCCGTCCGGAAGGGCATCCCCTGATCCGGATCATCGCCCACGCCTTTGATGCGTACCATCCGGCGGAAGCCCGGTATTCACGGGTATCGTAGCGGTCCCGCACCGTATTCGGTGCGGAACGCTGCCTTTCAGTGCGAGAAGAGAACCGGCACGGTCATAGTCCGCAGGATGTCGCGGGTCGCGCCGCCGAACACGTATTCCCGCGCCCGCGAATGGCCGTATCCGCCCATGACCAGTAGATCGGAGCCGTGAGCGGCCAAGCTCGAGAGACGGGTTTCCGCAACCGTGTGATCGGTTTTCGCTGCCTTCTCAGTCGTGATGCGGACGCCGTGGCGCGAGAGGGTAGCGGCCAGCGCCGCGCCCGGTATCTGCGCGGCATAGTATTGTCTGTCTTCCTCCACGATATAGAGCTGCACCTCATCGGCTTCGCGCAGGAAGGGCAGGGCGTCGAAGACGGCGCGCGTGCTCTCCCGCGACCCGTTCCACGCGACGAAGACCCGCTTGCCGACGCTGCGCGCGGTCCCCGTATAGGGGACGACGAGGACAGGACGCCCCGTCTGGAGAATGACTTCCCCGAGCGTGCCGATGCGGTTCGCGTTGTCCGCCGGATCGGGTTGGGCGATCATCGTCAGATCGCAACATCGGGCATTGTCGATCAGGATCGACTCGATATCGGGTGTCAGCGATTCGACCGCCCGCCATTCGCCGACGGCATCCACCTCGCTTTCGACCTGCACCTCGAAGCGTTTGCGCAGGTCGTCGGCACGCTTGCGCGCCCCCTCGCGCATCCGTTCCTGCGCCTCGACCAGAATGTCGATTTCGTAGGGTGTATGCACGAGGGCGGCTGGATTCGTCATCACGTGCAGCGCTGTCACATGCGCTCCGTGATCCTTTGCGACGATCATCGCAACGGGCATCACGTCCCCGATGTCTTCCTCGCTCTGGATGCTGGCCAGTATCGTTCCGTACCCCATGGTCGATTCTCCTGTTTCGGTTCCCCGATCATGAAAAACCCCACGCAGCAGCGCCTTGACGCAGATCAACGGCACCGGAAAGCTTGGAAGCAGGGGGCACATCGCGTCCGGCGCGACCGATATCGACCGGCAATGGGCGAGTATCCTCCATCTTCGACTGCGCCCGAAAAATCCGGCACGATTTGACCGGCGTCAAGTCGGGCCGTTACCGGGATGGCTATGATGGTGTCCTGTTCGATCACAGAGGAGTGGGAACGATGACACTTTCCTGGCGACGCGGAGGGGTGCTGCTCGGACTGGTCTTCTTCATGGCCGTGTTTCTCGCAAAACCCATCGGCGTCTCGACTCAGTTCGTGGTTCTCGACGGGATTCTCTGGGATGCGCTGGTCCCCGGCACGGTCACGATTTCCGAGGAAGCGAAAACCGGCTTTACAAGCCCGAATGCCTATCTCGACGAGAGCGGCGGCAAGTATGCCAAGGCGGTGGCGAACCCCTTGAACTACGGGTTCGTGCTGGTCCTCGCCATGATGGCCGGGGCGTTCGTGTCCGCCCGGTTGCGCGGCGGTGTCCCTCGCGACGAGCGCACGATGCCCGCCGTATGGCGCGCGAATTTCGGCGATTCCGTCCTGCTTCGCTATGCGGTGACGTTCATCGCGGGTTTCGTCGTCCTGCTCGGAGCGCGTCTCGCCGGAGGCTGCACGTCCGGACATATGATGAGCGGCATGATGCAGACCGCGCTCTCCGGCTACGTCTTCGCCGCCGGCGTCTTCTTCGCCGGTATTCCCGTCGCGCTCCTGCTGTTTCCGAAGGAGGCCTGAACCATGACCGATCTCATTCTTGCCATCGCCGTCGGCGGCGCATTCGGCTTCGCACTCGACCGCGTGGGAGCCACGAACCCCGGATACATCATCAAGATGCTGAACCTGTCGGACCTGCATCTGATGCGCACGATCCTGCTCGGGATCGGGGTCGCCTCGATCCTGCTGTTCGGCTCGCTTATGGCCGGGGCCATCGATCCGGCGCATCTGTCGGTAAAGCCCGCCCATCTCGGCGTCCTGCTGGGTGGCCTTTTGCTCGGCACCGGATTCGCGGTCGCGGGGTACTGCCCCGGAACGGGCCTTGGCGCGGCGGCGACGGGTCGGTGGGACGCTATCGTCTTCGTTCTGGGCGGTCTGGCGGGGGCAGGGGCGTACATGCTCGCCTATCGCTGGATCGACGGAAGCGGCGTCCTGGATACCTTCTCGACCGGCAAGACCACGCTCGGCACCGTCATCGGAACGTCGTATCCCGCCGTCCTGCCCTGGCCTCCCGGTGAGGTCATCGGGCTGTGCCTGGGTATCGCTCTCGCAGTCGTGGCGCTGGCCCTGCCGCCATCGATGCGCCTCGGCAAACGGTCACAGGAGGAGGAGCGATACGATGAACATCGGGAAGTATGAGAAACGGCTCGAAACACGCCTGCGCGAACTGACCGAGCGGGTCGAGGTGATCGAGGACCGGCTGGACGATCCGGTCGATCCCGACCCGGAGGAGCGCTCCGTCGAACGCGAAGACGACGAGGCGCTACAGGGGCTCGGCACCGCCGCGATAGCAGAGGTTCGCCAGATACAGGCAGCCCTGGGCCGCATCGGGAACGGGACTTTCGGTGCCTGCGTCGCCTGCGGCGCAGAGATATCCGAACAGCGGCTCGATATAGTTCCCCATGCCGCCCGATGCCGCCGGTGCATGTGACGATTGCCTCTGAACGGAATATCGACCTTCAAGGGAGAGACCGATGGCCGACGAACCGACTCACAAGACAGATATCTGCGAGGATGGCGCAGTCTGGAAACGTGGGCTGTTCATGTTGTTTTTTCTATTCTGTTTCGCGCTTGCGGAAGCGGTTCTCTGGATGATTGTCCTCGTTCAGTTCTTCTGGATGCTCTTCAAGGGCGCGCCGAACGATGATCTCAGGCTATTCGGCGTCGGATTGGCATCAGGGAAAGCGCCACAGCGCGTTTCGCTTTCTTCGCTGCCTCGATGTCGAGGGGCATCAGCAACGCCAGCGCCGCGACATGCCAGCGCCGCGACATTGTTGATGACGGCGGCTCCCGCTATCGTCATGATCGTCAGAGGACATGCGTAGCGATCAGCCCGGGGACGGAAGGGTCAGCGTTTTTGGCGGTTGCGGTAACCGTACTCCTCCAGCGACCAGGTCACGGTCACCGAGGCGGAGAGGGTACGTTCCCCCGGCGCGATAGGCGGGGCACCGGGAGTGCCGCCTCCTGACGTCAAGAGACGCACATTCGGGCTGAAGCCGCCCTCGCTGATGCCCAGAACCCTGCCGAGTTGTACCCCTGCGGCATCGGCGTAGAGTCCGGCGCGCTGGCGGGCCTTGACCACCGCCTCGCGGCGCGCATCATCGAGCAGGGCATCGGCATTCTCGATCTCGAACCGGATGTTCCCGGCACTGTTGACGCCCTCGCTCGTTAGCGCGTCGAGCACCTCGCCGACCCGCGAGATATCGCGCAGACGCAACGTCACCCGATTGGAAACGCGGAAGCCGTCTGGTACCGAACCGTTCGGCCCCTGCCGGAAGTTCTGCGAGATGCTGAAATTGGAGGTGCCGACATCGCGGTCCTCGATCCCGAGCGCCCGGATTGCGCTGAACACCGCATTCATTCGCGCGCTGTTCTCCGTCAGGGCATTGCGGGCGGTCGGGCCGACGGTCTCGACCCCGGCCATAACCGTGGCCAGATCGGGGACCATATCGACCGAAGCGGTGCCTGTGATCGATATGCGTCCATGGTCATCGTCCTTGGCCAGCGCAGCGAGCGGAGCAAAAGTGAGAGCGAAGGCCACGGCGATTAGGACAGAGCGGAACATGGGAATCTCCTTGCGAATAGATGATCAATACTTTCCTCGCAGCTTACGAGCATGTCACCGAGACATTCTCTTGTAGATCAAACTGGCATCAGACCCGGCCACAAGCCGGAACGCATTGTTTGAGTACATGATCGCAAACCATTTTATCTTCCATGAGTGTGGACAGACACTCATCACACATAAGGGGTTCGCGGAGCGCGGGTTTGACGAGGATCAAGGCAGGACAGGGTATTGCCAAGCACCTTCGGCACTTTTGCAGCTTCGTCGTCATGGGATGGGTTCGATATGAGGTTGGCAGAATGGATCATGCGGAACTTGTTGGCGCAAGTGGGGGTCGTTGGCACCAGCAGTTCTCATTTTGAGTTTCGGGGTTTTTGCGGCGGTTCAGGGAGAACGGAGGGTCTGGGGTGATTCTCCTGAGATCATGGTTTGGATGAGTTCATGCCATCCTGCGAAGACAAGGTATCTGGTGATGGTACGGAGGGCGCTTTCGGGGTCCGAGGGTGTCTTTTGCGGCTTTCCATGCCTCGTCGGCGAGGTCGCAGACGGTGTGGAAGGCGAAGGCGAGCAGCGTAGCCAAATGCTTCTTGCCGTGTCCCCCGGCCTTCGCCGGGGCAGGCTACATTGTGTTCGAGATTGTAGCCCTTGGTTTTGAGAGTGTTGAAGGTCTCGTTCTCGATCCCCGCCTGCGCGAGGACAGGCCTTCCAGCGGGCGCGACCGCAGGCGGCGATTTCGACAACCGTGTCGCTTGTGACCGGCAGGTCGATGACGAAGCTGTTGCGATAGGTGATTTTTCCGGGGAGATCGCGCGCCTGATCGGCGTGCCGGATGGCACGGTGACAATGGGTGATACCTTGTCGGTGAAGGTCTATCAGGCGCTTTCTGCCGCGCTCAGGCTGCGGCCCGACCGCCGTGTGATCCTGTCTGACAGCGGCAATCATGCTTCCATGATCGAAGGCATTCGTCACAGCCGTGCGGAATACAAGATCTGGAAGCATAACGATCCTGAAGACTTGGACCGCTTGCTGTCAGCCTATGCTTCGGACGTTCCGAAGCTGGTCGCATTTGAAAGCGTCTATTCAATGGACGGTGACATCTGCCCGATGGCCGAGATTCTGGACGTCGCTGAAAAGCACAATGCGATGACCTATCTGGATGAAGTTCACGCCGTCGGCCTTTACGGCGAACAAGGCGGCGGTGTCGCGGAACGCGAGGGCATAGCGCATCGCGTTTCTTTGATTGAAGGTACCTTGGGCAAAGCATTCGGCGTGATGGGTGGCTATATTGCAGGCAATCAGACAGTCATTGATTATATCCGCAGTCACGCAAGTGGTTTTATTTTTACCACAAGCCTGCCACCAAGCATTTTAGCAGGTTCGCTCGCAAGTGTTGAATATCTCAAAACCAGTGACAAGGAACGCAAAACACTGCATCACAATGCTGCATTACTCAAAGAAAAAATGATGGCAGCAAATCTGTCCATTATGCCACAAGCAAACAGCCATATTGTGCCACTCATGATTGGCAATGCCAAAAAAGCAAAAGAAATATCTCATGATTTGCTACATAACCATCAGATTTTTATACAGCACATCAATGCCCCAACCGTGCCGCTTGGTACGGAACGTCTAAGGGTTATCCCTACGGCACTGCATGATGCAATGATGGGAGATGCACTGCAAAAATCTTTAATAAAAGTGTTATTTTAATGCAACAATGGCAGTGACTTCTACAGCAGCGTTAAGTGGCAGCACCGCAACACC
>ENA-ORXM01002411-ORXM01002411.1-marine-metagenome-genome-assembly--contig:-NODE-2411-length-21828-cov-3.457128_pt1 | contig 21828 bp, 36 predicted proteins | sample MGYA00237867_ERZ511480 | MGnify/ENA primary metagenome ERZ511480 (study PRJEB26309, sample SAMN06266103) | marine metagenome | isolation source: Algal blade | place: United Kingdom:Sidmouth, United...
ACGGGCAATATCATATTTGTCGGGTTGTAAAATGATACTGTGTTGTAACCCTCTACTAAATCAATAACTTTACACTCTGCGGGTGCCATACTCTCAATACAACCAGTAATGTTTGGTTTTACTCTACAATCTCGCAATGTACCCTTAACTAAGTAAGGTTTAAAAATATCATTTTCTTTTATTTTGTAACTACACTCAACTAACCCAGTACTGCAATCCTCTGTAATTATTTCTAATACCTCGACACAAATTTCTACTGGTACGGCCTCGTCCTCACATTCGGCAATTCCCTCGCCGTCTGTAATATCTGTTGTAACACCTGCAAAACTGTCGGGGCTACCCAATAACCATATATGTCCGTTGCTGTCTTCTGCGGGTAATTCTGTTGCACATACACTGTATACATTGTAATTGTTAATACTAAATCCGAGTGTTGGGTGGTTTCCACCTGTTACAGTTCCGTAATGTTTAAAACTTGTTCCGTAAATTGGAGCTTGGGGGTGCGGTGCGGGAAATTTACTAAATAAAGTATATACTGCCCCGCTTGTACCTCCTGCGTTTTCGTTTTCTAAAAAGCTATCATATTTTTTTGTACTACTTAAAACCTTTTTAGTACACTCCGTATTTGTATCATTTCCATTACACGGTTTTGTTCCGACAATGCTCTCTTTTGTTTCCAAGTCGACAACCATTTCGTAACATTTCTTTTCGCAATTATATAAAGCTATACCCTTTCTTTTTACACAAAAATCATTTAAGTATAAAAGCATACAACGAGTCGTGTCCTCTCTTGCAAAAGTACCGTTTATAACTCCTAAATCATTACTAAAAATTACATCTGTATCAACGTTTTCCTCTCCTGCTATTGCCTTAACCTCCCCACTACTTAAAGTTGCCTGTGCTACGTTACTAATAGAGTTTGGCATTGGGCTAAAATAAGCACATTCCAACGCACTAGTGTCCATATCTCTTAAACCAATTGTAGGTTTACTTACTGGGCTACTAAATTGAATTGTAAAATCCCATTTATTGTGTGAGCTGTACATTGTACCGTTTTCTGTATCCTCACTTTCACAAGCAAATTTAAACCTTTTTTTGTCGCTTGAGTAATCGACTATTTCCTCTTCTGCATTAACGTTTGCATACACAAAAGGCATTGTAGTACCTATTGTACTTTTGTATCTAACTTGGGCCGTATTTGCATCTATTATATTTCTAAAATCGGGGTCAACTTCGTAAGGTGCAAAATATTCCATTATTAATGGTTTATCATCACATTTACAAGCTCCCTTTGTGTAAGTAATTTCTGTTGCTCCTGTTGGTATTACGTAAGGCGTAAATGTTGTACCGTCCTCTGATACTAAAAAGTATCCTGTAATTTCATCACCAAAAAGGATAGCGCAAACACTTGCTGTTTTTACCTCCTCGTCAAGCGTGTACTTAATACAGAAATCCTGTAAACTTTTAATTTTTGTTTCTTGCGGGATACATTCTTGCCATTCACCTGTATAAGGTGCGGTAATTGTCATATCTGTAGCAATATGTTTTGGTTCAAAACTTTCGGCCCCTGTAGCTTCATCAACTACTTTACATAAAAATACCTTACCAGTTAAATTCCCCTCTTTGTCGTAAGTGCAACCTACTGCCCCAATTCCTGCCTCTATTCCCAAAGGCATATCGTCAAAGTTTTCTATGTTTACCTTAAAACACTGGTCGGGGTGCTGTAGTGCATAAATTCCAGTACTTGTTGTAATATCCTCTACAAGTTCGCCATCACAATTTAAAAAAGGTACTGGTACGGGTTCGGGTTGTCCTGTAATTTCTACGGGTATACCCCCGTATTCACCTGTAAGTAACTCTATAATACTTCTTGCGTGGCATCTTTTTCCTAACGGTATGCTACATACATCACCTATAATTGTAATCATAATTAAATACTAAAATTTATACATACAAAGGGGCTTGGGCTTGCCCCTTTGTATTACTTCTTTTTTTCTTGTTAACTTGTTTAAAGTACGCTTCCTGTTAAACCTGCTTGCGTTGCTCCTAACTGTTGGTTAGCTTTGTAGAAAGTTCCGAAAATCCCACCTTGAAATTCTGGTACTTTATTCATTAAACCACCGTATGAGTAAATACACTCTTTAGTTTGTAAACAATTACCTGTAGCGTCTATTACTGCTTTTGCGGGTATTAAATTTCTTGCTCCTCTTAAGTAATCTCTTGAAAGTATTGGTTTACCACCTAACATTGGAGAAAGGAAATAAATTGGCGCACTAACTTGTCCGCTACCTGCTGGCACTTCTGTTGCTATTATTTGGTCGTCTGCTACAAGTTCAATTGTACATCCTGCCCAAGTAAATGTTTTAATACCGCTTTTATCTTGGTACCCACAACAATTTGCTCCACCGAAATCGTAAAGTAATTGGCTAATCCATAAAATCATTCCTGTAGTACTAGCAATTTTTGCAACTGGTGCACATTTACTTTTTAGAGTTGTAATCATATCTAAAATATCGATTAAACTTAATGCTTGCGGTGTACTGTAAACAACTGCCTCACCACTGTTTTGTATTTGGTAATCTAATCCCTCAACATTGTTTGGGTTATTATCAGGGTTACCATTTAAAAATAACCAATTTTCACCTCTAGCGTGAGAAAGGTTTAAGGCTTCTCTTAAAATTTGGCTTTCTGTTTTTGTTGGTTCTGCGTTACAACTACCCGCCTTTATTAAATCGGTTAATTGGTGCATACCTTTACAAACTCCCCAAGCCTTTCGCTCCATAAATCTTTTTTCCTTTTTACACTCTATATCTATTGGGCAACCTGCTGTTTGGCTAAACGGGTCAAAAGATGTATCTGTTTGCATTTCATCTTGTATTTGGCTTGCTGTCATTATAGTGTAGCTTTTAATATCACCCTCGCTTTCTGTTACGGGTAAACATCTTGCTGTAACTGTATCTTTACAACCTACATAAATAATGCTGTCGTCAACGTTTTCACCAATTTGCGCCAAAAACTCTGGGCTGTTTGGTAACATTTTTTCTATTCTTGACGAGCTTTCTTTTAAGTACTTTTGTACTTCTGCCCAATGTTGGGCTGTACTCGGGTCTACTTGTTTGGCTATTGCCTGTCCTACTTTTTGGACTGCTGTATCTAACATAATAATTTTGTTTTGTTTTAACTAATTTAATAATTAGTTAAAAGTAATTTTTTTAATTTTAAACTCTTACTTTTCGTAAGTTTTGTTCCGCTTCGTAACCCTCTCGAGTTAGTTTAGCTTTTCTTTGTATTTCTAATCCTTTAGCAACTTCTCTACCTGCTTTTGTTACTGCGGGTATATCAGTGCTTACAATAGTTTTACTTTTAATAAGTTTTTCTATAACTATCCTTTCAGTATTAACAACTGATAGTTTGTTATATTCTTGTACTGCTTTTAAGTAATTTTTCTTTGCTACGTTTCTTGCATCTATGTTTTTTCTTTGCGCTTCGTAAAGTTCTTTCCCAAACTCGTTTGCTTGTTCGATTGCTTTTACTTGCTCTTTAGTTAGTTTTATATCTGACATTTTTTAATTTTAAATTTTATAAATCTTTTACCCATTCACCCCCGTATTGTGTAACTTGCGGGTTTTCGATAACTGTTTTTCTTGAATACTCGTAAGTACTTGTTTTAAAAACAATTTCGTTTGGATCTTTTTCTTCTGTATTATTTGAGCTTTCGCCGTTGAAATCTCCTGCTGTTGCTCGGCCTTTAGTAGTCTTTGCCAAAGTTTCGTACTTTGTAGCAAGTACCCCATTAGTTTTTAATAAGCTGTCGTAATCTTTTTTCATAGCTTTTTCAGTTGTTGCCATTTTGTTTGCAAGTTCTGTAACTAATTCCCTAAGCTCGCTAATTTCAGTTGAGTTTCTTTCTAGCATTGCATTTTGGTTTGGGCATTTTGTAATTTCCTCACCATTAATACTTTTAACTAAAAGTTCTTTTGCCTCTGTATGCACGCTCTTATCAATTTCAAGTTTTGAAATTTCTTTTAAGCTAGCAACTACTTTGTCAAATTTTTTGGCGTCAGCTTCGTTGCCGTCGTTTCTTCTACTCATAGCGTAATACTCTAAAGTACTAGCCATATTTAAAAGGTGGCTTGCGCTGTCTACTGACTTTTTAGTTTTTTTCTTTTTCTTTTTCTTTTTTCCTTTGTAACCTTTTTCGGCTACATCTTTTTCTTCGTCCGTGTTATCTTCGGCCGTTTCGCTTGTATTATTATCATTTTCTGTTGGGGTTGTTTCCTCTCCCTCGTTTGTTTCACCCTCTTTTGTTTCGTTTGTTTCGTTTGTTTCCTCTCCCTCTGTAGGTGGAGTTGTTGCTCCCTCGTCCTCGGGTGTAGCTGGGTTTGGGTCTGTTTTAGTAACCTCTCCCTCTTTTGGTTGTACATCTGTTGTATCAACATCTGTAGCTTTTTCTTGAGTGTTAACATCTCCGTCAACTTTTTTTGTTAGCTTTTTTGCCATAATTGTTTGTACTGCCTCCAAGTTAGAATTTTTTTCTAATTTCTCGGCAACTTTATTAAGTGCTGTATGTAATGTTTCTGTGTATTGGTTTGCGGGGCGTTCTACAACGCTAACCTCGTCTATTTCGGCGTCTAGCATTTTTCTGTATACAACTTCGTTACCGTCTACATCTTTTGTTTTTGCTATTTCGTAATCTAATAAAACACCTCCAAGGCTACTGCAATATTTTTTACCTTTTAACATTCTATAAGCTAAATCTTGCCCTGCGCTAATATTTAAATCAATTTCCCCCTCGCTAATTATAAAACTGACATCTCTCTCAACTCCGTGCTCGTCGGGCATTTTTTTACTTATTTTATGGTGTTCATACCAAACTCCTATCTCCTCGCCCTCGTGGCCCATTAATATTTTTAACCAACCTTTTGCATTATCCTTGTTTAATTCCAATCTACCGTGCATTTTTGAAATACAACCGTTAGTGTTTAAATCACCACTGCTGTCCAAAATTGCGCAAGTCCATACTGTTTTAATTAAAAACTTGTTTAGTTTCTTTTTTCCACCTTTTACATTTTTATATATTGGTACTCCCTCCATAGAAGTATCACCAATAAAAGAAAACTTACGAACATCTTTTTTAGTAACCTTTGCCTTTTTACCTTTCATTATTTTTGGCGTATTCTTTTTTTGTGTTTCTAAAAACGTACTTAACTCTTGGTTGCTTTTCTCGTACATCATTTCCATTCTTTTTCCTATATTCATATTTTAAAGTTTTCTAATTTAACAAAATCTTTATTTAAAGCATTATGGTTCCTTATCCACCTTATAAGTTCAGCCTTATAATCTTTTGCAAGTATTTTGCACTGCTCCTGTAATTTAATAATTACTTTTGTGTGCTTGTACTCCCCGCCACCGACTGCGTTTTCGCAATTGGAGCAAGTACTATAACGGCGCTCCATATATTTGAGCAAAATTTTAATATCGTTTTCATTTTTAACTAAAAACGGTATTCCTAAATCAACTTTGTATTGTTTGGATAACTCTGCAAAACCAAAAATTAATTGCTTTTCGTTTCCTGCGTAATACAAAAATTCCATAAAGTAGTAAATTGGTGCATAAAAAAAAGGGCTTATAAGTAATCGCTTTGTAAGTGATTAAATATAAACCCTTTGGTTTCTATATGTATTTAAACTATATCATATAATTATTTACTTTCAAACTCTTTATATTTTGCGAGTAAATCCTCAATGTTAGCCTCATAAATATAATCCTCGTATTCCTCAAACAGTACAAACTTTTTCCAACGCTGTTTGTTTTTAATACTTCTATTTTTTAACACGCTAATACCACCAAAACCCAATAAGGTACCTTGGTAACTAAAAAAGGTATTATTTAATTTGCAACTCCTGCAAATGGTATTAAAGTAAGTAATACGGCTGTCCACCGTTAAAAGAAAGCGGTTACAGTTAAGGCAAGATATTTTGTGTAGTTTAAGGCGAATAAAATCCGTTTGTTTTGATGTTGTCATAAAATTCTTTGTTTTCGGGTAGCATTATAACTATACGGCAATAACACCTTGGGTGTACTGGCTCGTGATACTTTCCGTTGCTAAAAACTTGGCCCGCCTCTCGTATTTCCATATGAGTATCAACGCACGGCGGGTCTTCGGCCGTCTTTCGGGTAATCCACTGCACGTGTTTAATCCCGCTTGCTTGGGCACTCCTTAAAGTTGCAACTCCTGTTGCCCTTGCCAATTCAGTTCTTACAATAGTAATTGCCCGTTGCCTGCTTTTTTCGTCAATCTTGTCGTTAATTTCCCTCATTATCTCGGGCATTGATTTGTCCGTAATAATAGCGTTTGCAATAATAACCTTTAAACTTTTTTTGGTTGTAGGGTGTAAACCGTTTAAACCGTTAACAATTTGAAAGCTCTCGTTTTCTAAAAAATCAAGTACAAAGGGGTCTGTTATAACGGCGTCCTCCCTCTCTAATTCCTCAAGTATTATTTTATAATCATCACTTTGCAAAAACTTTAAACGCTTACGTGCTATTTTAAGCAGTTTACGCAATACACCTCTGTTGTTATTGGCTCCGAAAAGAAAACCCGTGCCAAAAATATTTTTAGTTATTTTAGATAAAGTGTCGTTATAGCTTTTTGCTTTCTCGTCTGTTGCCTCCACTTCCTCAATGTAGTTAAATAGTAATCTCTCAAGCTCAAATTGTTCAACAGTTTTCTTTTTTTTCTCAATTCTATCTATATAAAAAGCGCTGTCCTTTTTTTTAAGCCTTTTCCAATCCTCTCGGCCTCTCTGTACTATTGTACGCAAGGCAAGCATTTTGTATGTTTTTTTTAAATTACTCTCCAGTTGTTTACGATATAAAACTTCTGCATCTCGTAAACCTACAACGGGGTACTTTTCAAGTGCCATTATTCAGTTCTGTATTGTTCGTTAATTTTTTGTATTTCCTTATCCGCTTGGGCCTGTGCCTTAACTTGTGCCTCTTCTATAATTTTAGCTTTTTGTTGCTCATACTTCATTATAACCTCCTGCTCTTTTTGTAGTTTTTCTTTTTTAGCTTCAATTCCGTATTTTCTGTTAAATTCTTCTACTGCTTTTTGTTGTAGTTTAAGCGCGTTTGTAATTGGTTTCTCCTTTGAATTAATTTCAAAAGTTGTAATTTCTACGGCGTCGTATACTTCTTGTATAGTTTCAAATATCCAAACTCTTGATACACTATTACGCGGTATACTGTCCAAACCACTTCTTTGTAAATTTAAACCTGTACCAAGTGCTTGCGTTGGATAGTTATCTTTTGCGTTGTTAGTGTTACCAAGTAAACCGTTTGGCGTAATTATTGCATTTGCTAAATTTTGGTAATTTACTACCACAACCGTAAAACTGTGCTCATAAGGTAAATCCTTAAGTTGTATTAACACAAATACTTTTTGCATTTTAATACCGTCCTCCAATTTGTCTGTAGCGCCGTTAATGTTAACTTTACTTTTTGCCTCGGCTATAGCTTTTTCGTTTTTCATTTTTAAAGCCTGCTTAACATTTTTGGTATCTCGTAAAGTTTCCTTTCTTTGTTGTATGTCGCTTATAACATCGCTTATCTTTTCACCTGCTTGCAATACTCTTGCATTGGGGTTGTTTTGTATATATTTTGGATTTGGTTGTGCCATAAAGTAGTAGGTGTATTAAATACACAATTATGTTAATTGAGTACTTAAATAGGTCAAGTACTCAAATTAATAATTTGTTGCGAGTATTTTAAACCTAACGTTCCTTATTTATAATATATCACTTATTAATTGCGTTGTCCTCTACTTTGTCAAATAGCTGTTCAACATTATAACGCTTTTCCGAAGTACTGCTATTTTCTATTGGGACAAACTCTTCAACATTTTGGCTACGGTGTAAATAAAATTTATCAAAATAATCCTTGTCAACTCTCGGGAAGCTATCCGAGTCAATTGTTTTCCTAAACTCGTTTGGAGTTATAACCGCAAGCTCCAAGGCCTTTAACATTGGCAATACTAAATCATAACGTGCTCCTATTTTGGGCCTGTCTAATAAAAACCTAACTTTATCCCCACCCTTAATCATTGGTAAAATCCTATCATTAACCAACCTCTCAATTTTTTCTTGTAACGGTATAATTACACTCTCCATTGTGCTTTTATAACCACGCTCGGCATTATTATATTTACTATCCGTATTATCAATTTCCGAGTACTGCACGCCAAACAATTTTGCTACGTGCCTTTTACCCCACGTTTCCATAAAAGTTATATAATCAAGCTCTTTACTATCTTTTACAATTTCTTTTATTTCTACGTCCTCATCACTTATAAAAGCCTTACCGTAATTACTTTCGGTTGCAAAGGTTGATAAAAACCTGTTTTTCATTTTTTGTATTTCCTTTGGTTTCATTCCTTTGGCAATAATATGCAAAGGTATGTAAATATTATTACTTAACTTGTTATAGTGTAAGTTCATTATTTTTAAAATAATCTCACTGGTAACAACCTCATTTTGAAAAGGGGTACGCCCGTAAATTTCACCATCTAAATATTTACCGTGTATAACGTGTTCTTTTTTAATGTAGCCCCTTGAATTTTCTGATTGTACATCTTGGTTTTTAATACCTTTGAAATCTTTACGTTTAATATAATGTTTAATTCTAAAATTACAAAATTCATCAAATTCTTTTTTACTATAAATTGCCCTCATAAACATTGGGCTAATGTTCCAAAGGTGTACAATATCTTTCTCGTCTGTTGTAACCTCCAACTCAATGTAACCATTACCAAAACAAATTTCGTTTGATAAATAACCTTTTAATAAATCTTTTATATTATCACTATTACTGTTTACCTCTCTAAAGAATTTTGCAACTACGTGGTCTTCTTTAATCTCGCTCCCGTCCTCGTTTACTAGCCTGTGTTTTTTAAGTACATTTAAAATAATGTAATTAATAACTTGCATACTGGAGGGTAAAAGTATTATGTATTGTAAAATTTTTGAAAGGTCGTTAGTTGTTAAAGCTATTTCACCCTCTTTTGATTTTGGCAACTCTATACAACTAGTACAGTTTTTTTCGATAGTTTTCTCTAGCTCTCTGTTTTTCTCAATCCAAAGGTTTGTTGTAATACTTTCCAGTGGGCTCGCTTGTTCTTTAGCTATCTTTTTAGTAGTTAGTTTTGACATATATTTTTAGTAGGTAAAGCCCTCATAGTATACATCACCTTTTGCCAACGCGAAAGTAGTTGACATTAAAGCAATTGCTGTTGCCATTAAAAGGTCATCGTTGTGCCCCTTAATAGCCCCCATACTGTTGTTCTTTTTATACTCGTAATGTATGAGTTCGTCAACTAACCTCTCATCGTTTGCAATAAGGCTACCGTCATTTATTGCTTTGTTTAAACCATTATCACCCAACATCATATCTACCTTTGTTTGCGCAGTAGTAATCCAACCCCACTTTTTATCCGTGTGCTCGTAAATGTTTTTATAATTATGTTTATAACGTAAAGTATCAATAGTACTTACACCCATTGCGTTTCGCTCAACAGAAATACAAGCCTCGTTGTATTGCTCCCCAATATCATTACAAACTTTTGCCAATAAATAAGGCTCAATACGTTCTTTGTAAGTTGCAACCACCTCAAACGTTTTACAATCCATAACTACAATCGCGCCAAAATCACTATTTATATTTCCTAAACTAGTATCAACCCCAAGCACATACTTACGCCCTTTTACGGGTATTGCAAAAACACTTAAGGCTCCGTTATGAGCAATTGCCAAAGGTTTTTTTACTGTTAATTTGTTAATGCTAGGCACATCAAAAACCATTTTACCGTTACTAATAAAAGCCTCTTGGGCCGTAAAAGGATACTCCTCTCTTACATTTTGCTTATGCTCTTTTACTTTAGTGTAATACCAATAAAATTCCCCGTCTTTTAATTTATACTTTTCCCAAACGTTTGTAGTTAAACCGTAAATGTCTGCCAACTCGTTATAATCTTTTTTAATTTCATCTATTTTTAAATCTTTTGGTATATAAGCGTTTTTAATAAATGTATCTCCCGTTCCAATAAAAATACCCGCCCACCTGTTTTCGAAATCTCGGCTATCGTATTTATCAATATTATTAACATCTATTTTTACAGTTTCGTCCCAAAACGTTTTGCCGTGGTTATAACCTTGTGCGGTGTACTCAACAATCATTTTGCCGTTTGTTGTTTCTACTGCGGGGAAAGTACCATTAACAACGTTGTGAGCTTGTAAGGGTGTCATTTTAGCGTACTCCGAAATATGAGCTTTGGAAAAAGTACCACTACGCCCGTCAGTGTCTACTTGGATACTCGAGAGGGTTCTTAATAGTTGGAGCTCCTGCTTATTATCTATTTTTCTTTTTAAAAAGGTGTTTTGGTATTCTATTGGCAGTTGGCCGTAAGCGAAAGTAAGTTTTGCAAATATCTTTTTAGCATTATCCAAGGCGTCCGCAACCATTATGGTTTTATAATTTTCCTTGCTTTGTAGTTCCTCGGCCGTTTTAATTACGCTCCAAGTGGTTGTCCCAATTTGGCGCCTTTTTAATATACATATTTTCCTAAACTTTCGATAAGCCTTTTCCAATAACTTCTGCGTTTCGTTGTGTTTGAATAGCGAGCGACTGCCCCTGTCGTCCTCTATTTTTAGCAACCTCATTGGTACCACTGGGTTTTTGTTTTTTATCATAATTTTTATCGTTTAATATTTCGGCTTCCTGTATATACTCGCTCATTTTTTGGTTTATTTCTTTTGCGCTTATTGTATGGTTAACTTCCTTTGTAATATCACCCTCAAGCATTTTACTTGCAAGCTCTATTGCCTTAACGTTACCTTTACTTAAACCCAACTCTAATAGTTTGTAATAAAGTAAAAAGTGCCCGTTCATAGTTTCCCCAAAACTTGCGTTAATACTTTCGGGCCTCGGTAACTCCATATTATCCAGTAATATTTTTAATATGGTTTTTCGGTTAAGGTTACCCTTACCCCTGCCTTTTGGGTTTCCTTTGTGCCCTTTTTTAAATGGTGTTAAGTTTTTTAAACTCTTTTTTGTTATTGCCATACCTCTATATTATCACATTATTTTTGGACTGGGTTATTCTTAAAAAAAATTTGCTCCGTGCGTTAACACAAAAAACATTTTTCCCCCCAATTTTCTTAAAATATTATTTTCGGGTTTTGTTTGTAATTTATTTATTTACTTTTTTAATACCCTTTTTATAAACTATTTTGCCCCCTTGTGTTATACCCTCAATATTATCTATATCCAAAGTTTTTTTTAAAGTAACTTTATTATTTTTAATATATTTTTCTTTTGTGAAATTTTTTGTATAAAAGGTTACATATGGTAAATACTTTTTTTCGTAAAAATATGTTGTTTCTATTTTTGTTAAATCGTCTTTTTTTACTTCTAACTCGGTAGTATCTATTTGTAATTTAACATAGTCTTTTGGGTTACTGATTTTCTTAAACGAGTAAAGTTTATAAAATCCCCGTTCTTCGAAATCCCAAATAACATATACATACTGCATATCGTTCCTTTCTTTTCCAACCCTGTTTGCTTCCATTACGTAGTCTATAAAGAATTTATTTTTTTGTTTCATAGTATTATTTTATTTTTTATAATTTCAGTATCTTTTATATATTTTTTATAATGTTTTATTTTATCTTTTGTAATTTTTATATTTCTATTAAACATATCTTTAAGGTTTTCTTTGTTTGTTATAAAATACTGGTATTTTGCAAAATCATAATCTAAAAAATGTACTAATAAATAAAAATCTTCTTTTATTAAACATAGATACATTACGGGGCTATGGTTTAATTTAAATTCAATGTAGTCTTTTACAAAAAGTTTTTTATTGTGTTCCTCGTTTAAAATAACACTCAACTCTCCAAATTTATTTTCTTTAACTAATTTATCAAAACTTGCTTTACTCATAAATTTTTTAATTCCTTTATAAACTTTTTAGCTGTATTTATTTCCACGCTATTTGCTTCAAAGCCGTCAGTTACTGCTAAATCAGTAGCCAAAGGGTTTTTTATTCTATAATTTAAAAACTTTTTAATTGCTGTTTTTTCAAGTTTTGTAAAGTATGGTTTACTAACTAATGTAAATAATGTTTTATCTTTAAAAGCCTTTCTGTGCATTTCGTAATCTAAAAAATCAAACTTTTTAGTATACTGGTGTAAGTTTTCTAATATGTAATCTTCTATATCCTGTAAATCTACAAGTATAAACAGTTTTTCTTTGTAAATAAAATAGTGTTGTAAATCTTTACCTCTATAAACTTTTATATTTTTGCTTTCTCCTTTTATGTAAATTTCCATAATTTTTTTAAATTTTATAAATCGTGTTTAACTTACCTATGTTTGATATACGTTTATCAAAAGTTGGTTGGAGTAAAAAAAACGGTGTGTAATTTGTAATATTTCTACAAAAAGGTATTAGTTTATATACATTACCGTCTTTCCTAAATTGCCTTATCATTGGTTTATCATAAATATTAAAGTATATAATGTCATCATTTTTAACATCTTTTATATTACATTGATTTACTGACACAAAATCACCTTTTTCTAATTTTTTGCCATCTATAACAACTTTGTTCATAGAATTGTCTTTTTGATAATGCATATAATCACCTGTATGTAAATCAGGTGATAATGATATGGTTTGTTCTTGGTTATAACATTCCACAAAAACTAAATTAGTACCACTTATTTTATATCTTAATTGCTTAATATACTCTAGTAACCTGCTTACCTCGTAAGGGTGTTTAGCGCCTATCTTTTTTGCTATTTCTGATAATGTATATTTATCTCTATCTATAGCTGTTAACTTTTTTATTTTGTCTTTTTTTTCTTTACTTATTTTTTTCATATTTTTATTTAATTTTTTTATTTTTTGGTGGTTTCTCTACCCAATCGTAATCTTCGATATGAAAAGGTTTATAACCTTTAAGTTCTTCCATAAACTTTTTAATAACTAAATCCCTTTGTTCAATATATTTCAATCTTTTTTCAAGTAACTTTAAAGACTGGGCATAACTTTTTTTATCTTTTTTCTTAAATTTAACTTTTGTAAATATTTCGGTGTCTTCTAAGTATTTTAAATAAATTAAAAAATTTAAAGACCCTTTGCTGTAAATAGGTAGTTTTTTGTTTAATTTTTCTTTTAAGTCTGCTAAATTAAATCCTTTATATATATTATTATTTAAAATACAGTAGTAACAATTAGTACAACAATCTTTATAAACACTTATATTTTCAATTTTTCCATTTATTTTTATTTTCATAATTATTTTATTAATTTTCTTCCCTACTAATATCTATCTAAAAAACGTTCGCTAAAATTTATTAAAAATATAATGTTTACTACTGTGTAAGCTAAAACCCATATTATAAAAATATAATTGTGTACTTCTTGATATAATAATAAGCAACCGATAATTGGTATTATTAACATTCCGTTCATTATAATTAAACATACTAAGTATGCTTCTAAGCGTTTGTAATTCATATTATTTTTAATAACTTAATAGAGGGGCGGGATTTACACCCGCGGATATATACGGCCATCAAGCAAAGGATATTAAGTACTATTACTCCACGTATTTTTTTTATTTCAGTTTGTGATTAATAAACCTGTAAAAAACTCTCAAGGTGTGCTAACTTGTTTGATTAACCCTCTATTAAATTATCAATGTTCTTATTAAAACTTAATAGAGAGGGCGAGAAATCAAATCTCGCGGTTGCATTGTTTAAGCTGTACATACTTTCCAAATAAAAGGAATCGAACCTTTAAGGTAAACCTCCAAAACCATTGGATACACCTCTCTATTAAATTTTAAATGTTCTTAACCTCTCGGCTCCCGTGTATAGCTACTGCAAGGGCTCCAAGTTTCTATTATTTTGATTAGTATAGAGGCTATTATCATTCCAAATACAAAAAATAATATAATATGTATATTTCCAATACTAGTGCCATATTGTATTTTGCAGTTTTCTATTTCTTTTATTGTATTTGCTATTTCTAAACACTTTTGTAAATAATTCATAATCCTATTTTTTGTTTTGTTTGCTCACTTATAAGTTGCAAATCTTGTTTTAAAAAAACCCTGTTGCTAATTTTATGCTCAATTTTAGTTATATAAATAACCCAGTCGGTACCCTCTGTTCTTGTATCGTTTTTAATTACACAATTTTTTGTAGCTAATACTTTTAAACCCTCCGTGTTACCTTTAGCCAAGTAATACAAATATATTAAATCCCCTCTTACTTCGTAATGGTGTATTTTAAATTCTCTCATAATTAACCGCCGTAATAATTTGTTGCACGCTCCGTTGTTTCAACCGTATACACAAAAAGTGCTATGGTTAATGTTAAAAACAAAGTGATTAAACATATTAATAAAAAACATTGCATACTACTTTAAAAAATCTTTAATATCCTTATCTTTAACCCTGTGCGTTTCATTGTTTACGCTATTGTAAATATCATAAGCCAATAAGGCTTGCGTTTTATTTTCTTCGTAAGCACATTTAAATAAAATTCTAACAATACCGCCACTTTTTAAACTTTTGTTTACTTTAAAACAAACTTTGTCCCCAATGTTATATCTATTTTTTATATCTATTACAAAACTTTTTTTCATTACCCGTATATAAATTGTAAAATTACCCCAATTATAAATAAGGCTCCTAAATAACCCCTTACATCTTTATAAATATCCTCTAAAAATATAAAATAAAAACTTGTAGCTCCTACCAAAATTGTAGCTATATAATAAACAAAACTATTACCGTTAAAAGCATTAACTAATTCAATAATTGTATTTATAAAAATAAAAGTATATAAAACTATTCTAAAAGATTTGTATATTTTTATAAACGGAGAGGTATATGTTTCAATACTCGTTATTAATACACGGCTTCCCTTTTTTCTAAAATCAATCTTTTTACCTGTAATTTCTTCGGTAATTCTTTTCGCACCCTCTTTTATATGTTTAACAATATCCTCAAAGTTATCCCCTTTAAAACACGTTTTCATAGTACCGTTAGTAATATTAATAGTATCTTTATCTACAACAAAAACTTTAAACTTTGAAATTTTATTTGTTTTTAAATTAATTTTAAATTCTTCAATTAATTTTTTTATTTTATTTAACATATTATATTAATAAATATTTATTTTTTTCGATTATTTTTCTTGCTTGTAGAGCACGGTCTTTATCAACATAAGGTGGTTTTATGTTGTGTATTTTTTTATATGAGTCTGCATATAAATTAATAAGAAATTCATAATTAAGCGCCTCGGCAAAATTGTTTATATTTTCTAAATTATCAATTAATAAACCTAAATCATCTAAAAAATTTAAGTCTTCGTATTCGCTTATTTGTTTTGCCATTTTAATTCTTTAGTTTGCCCGTTACATTCGGCCTTGCCTTGGTTATAACCTGCGTTGCCTATATATAAACCTACAAACATAATTCCTAAACTTATTAATGTTATATAAATTAAATCTTTTTTTTCCATAATATTTTTTGTGTATTAAATACCTTTATTTTTAAAAATTTCTTTTTGCTTTTTTAAAAATTTTTTGTTTGTTTTTGTAAACTTTAAAAAAACTCTTTTTATTTTTGGTACGTGTTGCACCTCGACATTTTTTATACCTCTACAGTTACAAGCTACTTTTAAAAATAATTCTTCTATTAAAAAGTATCTCCCGTATTTTATATTTAAACTTTTAATTTGCTTAAGTGTACTTATCTTTTCCCCCATTATGTACTTTTTAAGTAGCATTTTGTTTATTTCTTTTTTACTCATATTTTATATATAAACTATATTAATATTATAACACATTTTAATTAACTTTGCAACTAATCAAGACGTAATTTTTACAATTTAATTGTAGTTACGTTTACTTTACCGCTACAATATAAATCGTGTTTGCAAGTTATTCTTACGGCCATTTTTGCACTCGTACCCAACTCTAAACTTGCCATAGCAAATTGTTTACCGCTCCCAATTGCTTTAAACTCATTAATTTCATAAATATAAAAGTCGGAAAAAAACCAAATTCTTTTTTTATAAATTATTATAAAGTCGTTATACTCAAAAAGGTTTGCACCTTGTTTTAAATCGTCTACTATCCAATTTTTAAACTTTATAAAATAAGCCATAATATCCACTTCCCTGCTACCTTGGGGGCTGTTGCTTTCTGCAAATACCCTTAATAGGTTATTTATTTTTGCATAGCCAACAGTTGCCACAAATAAACCTTTTACGTTTATTGTTTTTGCCCCTGCTTTAAGCTCTTTTATATTTCCCGAAGTAACTTGGCTATCGCTTGCTATTTCAATTTGTGCTTTTGTTTTTTTTACCGCGATTACGCTCATAATATTTTGTACAATGCTACCGCTACAATTATTGATAAAAACAATAATAGTAAGGCAGTCATTATTTTTGTATCTTTTTGATACTTATCTTTTTGTTTTTTTAAAAAATTTTTTCTTTTGTTTTTTTGTTCGTCTAAACCGTAGTAATTACAACCTTTACCGCTCTTTTGGTTACAAATTAACATTCGTAAGTATTAAATTTTTTATTCCATTTTTTTTCGCTCATACTTGCGTATATAATAATGTCTATAAGCGCAATTAGTGCGGGTATACCAGTCCAAAAAAATAAAATTGATAATATTAAACCCCTTTGTCCTGTATATGCTCTATGCAAACCAAAACCTCCAAAGAAAAGCGCAATTATTATTGCTTTAAATTTTGTTTTGTAAGGTCTGTCATATACTCCGTATGTTTTTTCCATATTTATTTTTGTTATACCGTCCTGCTTAATAAGCAAAAGGGTATTAATTTAATTATTTATTAATTTGTATTTGTATTAGTAACATTATTTTTTTAATGTATCTTTCAATTTTTGACTTATTTTTTGGCTCAATATCCGAGTAACGCAAATCACTTTTTAAATTTTCCAATTTATTTAAACACTGTTTTAAATCAACATCTATACCCATATTTATATTGTAAGTTTTAAAATATTAATAGCTTCCTGCAAGTGGTGGCCTACTGCGTTTTTTGTACGTTCTTCTAAATTACTTTGGTACATAGCATCCGTTATTGCTTTTACTTGCCTTACTATTTCAATAGTTTTTTGTTTTTTACTATTACGGTAACCAAATGAAGCCGTATTACTTTTCATTGTTTCTTCTTTTTCTTCTGTTTTAGCTTTTAAAGTTGCCTCGGCTTCTGCTTTTGCTTTTTCGGCTTTCTCTTTTTCCAATGCTATTTTTTTATTTTCTTCTTTTAATTTTTCGTTTTCTGCTTGTATTCTTTTGTTTTCTTCTTCTGCTTGTTTCTTTTCCCTTTCTGCTTTTTCTTTTTTAAACTGCTCCATTTCCAAAAAAACTTTTTTCTTTTCTTTTAAGTCTTTAATTAAATTATCAAAATCAGTTTGGGCCATAATACCAAAATCGTAAGTACCGTTGTAAAAATCTAAATAATCATCTACAATCTTATTTCTTTTTTCTCGTAACTCCATTTCCTCTTTTTCCTGTTTAATTTCAATAAACTTCTCCTGCAACTCAAGGTGTTTCTCCAAGGGTTTAATTTTACTCTCAATGAAATTATAAATAGTTTGCACGGCTTTACCGTATTTTAAACTTTCGGCTTTTAATTCAACACGTTTTTTATCCGCCTTTACTCTAATATCTTTTAATTCTAAACGAAATTCGCGGGCCTCTTGCATTTCTTTTACTTGTGAAATGTCCGTAACCTCTATACTTTGAGCTTTTTTTTCCGAGGCTTCAATGTCTTTTAAAAAAACGTTAAAGTTTTCTGTTAATTCGTTTTCTGTTTTTTTTGTCAGTTGTTGGTTTTTTATTATTTCTAACATATTTATTTTGTTAGTTGGCAATAGCTAAGTAGCTAATCCAACTTAAATTATTTACTGTATATTAATAGTATTTTTTAAAACTATTTTAAAATTTTTAAAATTTTCTAGGTGGCTGTCCATTTCTTCGTATAAAAAGTCGCTTGGTTCTTCTCCTGCTTTTTTAACTAAACTTTCTATAACTGCCCTGCTGTTTGTGTTTAAGGCTCTAGTTACATCACTAATGTTTAATGTCATTAATACGTCTATTATTTTAGTTATTTGATTTAAATTTTTCATTTTTTTTATTTTTTAAACAACTTAATTTATTAATTAATTGTTTATAACTTTATTATATTAATATTGTAACACTTGTTTAAAACTTTGCAAGGGTTTTTTTATTATTCTTTTTCGGGCAATTTAACGGGTACATCTCTAAGCCTGTCAATACTACCTTTTTTAAAAACTAATACGTTTTGGTGGTGTTTACCTACTTTACGTTTTGAGTTGAAAAAACGCCCTGCTCTCAACGGTAAAGTACCGCAAGAATTAACTAATATAATTTCGTTATAGTAACCCATACCCGCGTCATTAAAAGCCTCTATAGTATCGCTTACAAAGTTTTTATAAATACCGTCCTTACCTCTAATTTCAGCAATAACAAAAACCGCAAAACCGCCGTCGTTTAATAGCTTACAACTTTTTTGTATAATTGAGCGGTAAATTTCTAAAAAATCATCGTACCCCATATTTGAAATGTCGGCCTTGTCGTCGCTATAAACTTCTAAATCTGCATAAGGGGGGCAACTAAAAATCATATCGCATTTATAATCATCAAAGCTATCAAGCACTTTATTGCTATCCCCACTTAACCAAACGGGTTGCATTTCCTCACCATTTGGAAATATTGCATTTGCCTGCTTTCTGTTTTCTTCTACTTGTTCGTTTCGTAATTCAATACCTGTATAAAACCTGTTAAGTTTGTTTGTTATAACTCCCCTTACACTACCACCCGCAAAAGGGTCTAAAACCGAGTCCTCTTTTTTACTAAACCAACTAATCATTAACTCGCAAAGTGCGGGGTCAAATACACTTGTACCGCTTATTTTTGAGTACATACTTTTTTTCCCTGCCAATAAATCTGCGCTCCTGCCAAGTTCGCTCTCAATACCTAAACCGAGCCATTTCTTTTTGTTTTCTTGCCATTCTGAGCCTCGGGTGTCTAGTACAGAAAAAGGCGGATAGATAAAATCTTTTCTCATTTTTCCCGAGCTTTCCCCTGCCTCCCCGTATGTAAGGGGTGTTTCCTCTTCTTCTTGTGCACTCTGTAAACTTATACTTGCCCCGTTAATTGTAATTTCATCAATTTTAATCTCGTCAAATTTTTTAAAATAATTATAAGTTTCCATTAAATCATATTCCGCATAACTGTCGTTTACCTCTGTACCCATTAAAGATATATGCTCTTCTTTTTCTATATCATAAACAATTGCTTTTATAACGGCGTTTGGGTCTATTTCTTGCAGTACTTTTAAACGGTGGTGGCCGTCAATTAAAACATTTTGCTTGTTTATTAAAAAAGGCATTATAATACCGTTTTCTTTAATACCTCTCCTTAATTTATTTAATTTTTCTTGGGCCTGCTTTCTAATATACGCGTTTACTTTGTGCGGTATTATTTCGGAGGCTTTAATTTCTTTTATTCCTTGGGCTTTATATTGTCCTAAAATTTCTTGGTTACTCATATATTTAATTTCTTATAATGGTGTAAATGGTTGCACTTGCTAGTAATAACATTAATATCCTTGTAATGAATAAATGAAAACGTATAGATTTATCCCTTAAATCAAAAACTTCTAATAGATTAGCAAACTCCATTTCGCACTCTTTTGTTTTTACTGTGTAATTTTTATCTAGTTTATTAACTCTTTTTCTCAATCTTTTAATAATATCTAACCTTACCCTTTCTTTATATAATAAAGTGTTTTCCCTTTCTCGAGCTCCTTTGTACAAATCATATATATACTTTTTACTTTTGAGAGGGTTAAAAGGTACGGGCTTTCTAAAAATGTACATACTATTCTTTTTTAATTTCATTAGTTTTATTAATTTCCTCTAGTTTAAAAGTTGCTTTTACTTCTATAAAATAATTTACATTTGCCCAATAATTATCAACAAAATTTTGTAATAATTTATCCGTAATTCCGTTGCCGTAAGTTTTGTATAAAGTTGTTATAATGAAGTCTAAAGTTAATATTTGCCCCCTTTGAAATATATAAATTCCTTTTGTTGGTATCCTAAAAGAAAACGTTTTTGCTACAACACTTGGAGGGCTTAAAATTTCGTTTACATTAACAACGTTAACTAGTAAAGTTGGTTGTTTAATTGTTTGTTTTTTTATTTTGCTGTCCCTTGTTTTTTTCATATTTTTGGTTTAATTTAATAATTTTATTAATTTTATTATAAGCTAAAGTACTTTTCCCCTCGTTAACTAAGTACATTAAATTGTTAACTACTCCCACATCTTCCAGTATATTAGTACCTATTGTAATAATCTGCTCTTTATAATCTAATTGTATTGGGCAATTTCTTAATTTACATTTACACTTGTTTAATTTTCTTGCCTCGGCCACCATTAAATCGGCGTAAGTACTGTACATAAATGTAAGCACCATTTGCAAACCTGTGTTACTGACTTCTTTTTCAAATAACTTTTTAAATATATCTAAAACTTTACTCTTATAATTCTGTAAATGTTCAAGGTTTGTAATTTCTCTTACTTGCATTATGTATTTATTACACATTAATAATATGAGCGTGCGGGTAATTAATTGTAGCTTCTTCCACGGTGTTAATATACCAAACACCTTTAATTAACCTACGTATTTCCGAGAGCTCTTTTTTAAAATTATTTTCTTGATTATTACCCCGCTGTATAATTACATCTTTTATGTAGGTATGTACTTGTTTAAAGTTTTCTGCTTTTTTTGGTATAAGTAAAAGGTGTTTTTTTACATCTAAACCTCCAAAAAATTTATAAGGGTACTGATTTTCTACAACTTTAAAATTTGTAGTTTCCATTACAACCAAACAAGTTGCAAAAGGGTTTTCTTGCATACCTTTTTCTTTAAGCCTCTCCTTGTAAAGTTTTTGTACTTGTTGAGCTCTTTGTTTTTGTATTGCTATTATCATTTACTTTATTGTAAGTTATTACTAATGTTATAGTTTCGCTTTTGTTAAATTTATTAATTATATTTGTAAGTGTAAATAAGTACCAACCATTTTTTTTATAGTATACGTTTTTTTGTTTCTCCCCGTATTTTGTATTTTTTTTACTGTGTAAATATTTGGGCATAGGGTAAGGCTCGGCATTGCGTACTAAGTCCCGCCCGTCTTCTAACTTTAAACGGCTTTCTTTTAAAAACTTTTCCCCTGCGTGTCGTGTAAAAAAAATCTTTTTCATTATTGGCTTTCTTGTAATATTTCGTTATGTATTTGGTTATGCTCTAAACTTTGCAAATACAAAGGCGTTTTATCTGTTGGTATACTCCATTTTTCCCGCATATCAAAATCGTACTGTCTAAAATTATCTTCTATATTTCTAGCTAACGCGGGGTCAAATTTTGCAATATATACACCCGCTTCCATTTGGCCTTTAATATAAGCCCTCCAATCAAAATCTTTTTCTTGAATAAATTGTACTTGGGCAAGCTCTCTTGTCATAATTATTTTTTAAAATTTTTATTTTTATCAATTATATCCTGTTTGTTATAGTACTTATAATGCAAATCTCTAACTTCCGCCTTTTTAGTTACTTGGTTAACTTTAACCTCACCCTCAAGCGCTAAAACCATATTGGTGTTAATAATAACTTTTTCATCAACATAAA
>ENA-ORXM01002412-ORXM01002412.1-marine-metagenome-genome-assembly--contig:-NODE-2412-length-21810-cov-6.583997_pt1 | contig 21810 bp, 4 predicted proteins | sample MGYA00237867_ERZ511480 | MGnify/ENA primary metagenome ERZ511480 (study PRJEB26309, sample SAMN06266103) | marine metagenome | isolation source: Algal blade | place: United Kingdom:Sidmouth, United...
CTCCTATACAATTGTCAATCGCTGTTAAATCTGTAGCAGCTGGCACTTCAGCCTCACATTCTACTAACACATCCGCTGGTGCTTCTGGTGCAACTGGTGCAGTCTCATCAGTAATCGTAATATTAGCAGTTGACATAGATTCATTACCACAATCATCTGTAGCTGTAAAAGTAACCACAACATTGAATGGCTCATTACCATTTGCACAAGGAGTACTTGCTAGTAAATCTGCTATATCGCCAAGATCATTAGCAATAGTTACGTCCATGTCACATGCATCATTAGCAGTTACACTTTCTAACCAAGCATTTACTAAATCCAAGTTTGACGCGTCACCACATTCAAGACTAAGATCTCCACCTTCTGGACCCGCAAGTTCTGGTGCTATTTCATCATTTATAGTGAATGTACCTTGAGTTGTGCTTTCATTACCACAAACATCGCTTAGTAGGAAGTTATAAGTTATACTTGAGGTGTTACCACACTCGTCAATTTCCTCAACTAATTCTGGTGTAACCGTAACTTCAGAACAATTATCTTCTGTTACTAATCCACCGAACGATGCTAACCAAGCATCAAACTCAGCTGTATTTCCAAGACCATCACAATCAACAACTAAGTCAGTTGGTTCAGTGGTAATCGTTGGAGCTTGAGTATCTTGAACAGTAATTATTTGAACTGCACTACTTGAATTATCACAAACATCAGTTGCAACCCAAGTTCTAGTGATCGTATACATAAATTCAGAACAATCATCTCCTTCACCTTGAGTTGACTCTTCAGTAAATACGATCTCAAATTCGTCGTCAGATGGATCCGTTGCAGTAACGTCAGCTGCCGCAGGAATTTCATCACTACATTCAATAATTATGTCATCTGGCACACCAGCCAAAACTGGTGGCATATCATCGCATATTTCAATTACTTCAATATCCTGATCATCTTCATCTCCACCACCATTGTCAACTTCATTGTCAACTAAAGTATCGTTATCAGCGATTTGATCTGGTGTAGAATCAACGTCATCGGGGTTTCCACCTCTATCATCTTCTGCTGCAAATATTTCAGCAAAGTTCTCAGCAGTTCCACTCAATACGCCATCGTTCACAGTAAACACAACATCAATAGTTGTTGATGCTCCAGGAGCAAGTTCATTAGTAACAACATTTGTAATATTAGCACCATCAGTTGACCACCCATTAGTATCATTTGCACTAAGGCTTAAACTTGCTGGTACGTAATCAATTACTGAAATATTATTTGCTGCTACTGATCCCTGATTGAATACAGTAATCGTAAATGTCACATCATCACCTGGTCTAACTACATCAACTTGAGTTGTCGTCTTAGTTAAAGCAAGGTCAAAGATTTCTACAAATACATTCTCTGGATCAGAATCATCTTCATCTCCATTTTCATTATCTATAGTATCATCCGTATTAGAATCTACAACACCACCTGCATCATTAGTAAAGTCAGCATCTGGAGTAGAATCAATATCAGTAGGATTATTTCCGAACTCATCTTGAGCAGAACTAATCTCCTCCTTGATTACTAATTCACCTGCTGTAGTTATATCATTTCCTACAACAAATTCTAAAATTTGCATTGCCATCTCTCCTGGAGCCAATGGACCAGCAAAATTTATAGTTCCCATGTTAGCTATACCATCTACTGATGTTAAGCCATCTGGAATCATCAATGTTACTTCAACATTTTCTGCAGATACAGTTCCTTGGTTGAATACTGTTACTTTGAAAGAAACAGTCTCCCCTGGATATACTCTATCGTCTTCACCTGGTGCTAATGTGATGGTAGATGCTAAATCAAATATTGAAACTTCAATTGGTTCGATATCATTATCATCTTCATCGCCATTCTCCCCGTCGATTGCATCGTTGGTAGTCGTATCATTATCAGGATTATTATCTGCGACACTATCGATATCATCAGGATTTCCTCCTAAGTCATCAGTTGCACTTTGAATCTCAGCTTCATTCTCCAATGTTCCAGCTTCCGTAGCTGTTACTTCGAATGAGATATCAACAGACGCACTTGCTCCTGGAGCAATTGGTCCATCTATAGTCAAGCTGGTTGGTCCTGTTGCAGCCAAACCTGCTGGCACATAATCCTCAATAACTACATTGGATGCAGCTACTGATCCTTGATTAGTAACTTCAATTGTGAAGGTTACGATATCACCAGGATATACTCTTGTGCTTTGTCCATCTGCTAACTTCTTAGTTAAAGCAAGGTCAAAGATTTCAACGAATACATTTTCTGGATCATTATCATCTTCATCTCCATTCTCATTGTCAAAAGTATCATCTGTATTTGAGTCTACAATACCACCTGCATCATTCGTAAAGTCTGCATCTGGAGTAGAATCAATATCAGTAGGCATATTACCAAGATCATCTTGAGCAGAAGAAATCTCTTCTTTGATCACTAATTCACCTGCAGTAGTAATATCATCACCAACTACAAATTCTAAAATTTGCATTGCCATGCCAGTGCCACCGTCTGATGGTATTGCATCAAAAGTAATAGTTCCCATATTCGCTATACCATCTACTGATGTTAAGCCATCTGGAATCATCAATGTTACTTCAACATTTTGTGCATCTACAGTTCCTTGGTTGAATACTGTTACTTTGAAAGAAACAGTCTCACCTGGATATACTCTATCATCTTCGCCTGGTGCTAATGTGATATTAGATGCTAAATCAAAGATTGAAACTTCAACTTCTTCAATATCGAAATCATCTTCATCATTCACACCATCATCATTAATCTCGTCATTTTCAGTTGGATCGTTGTTTGGATCGTTATCTGAAACTGAATCTATATCATCTGGATTGTCTCCATTCTCGTCTTCTGCAGATTGAATTTCAGCAGCATTAACTAAAGTTCCTGCAACATCAGCAGTAACCAAGAATGTAACATCTAATGATGCCTGACCTTCTGCAGCTATTGGGCCAGCAAAAGTTAAGCTAGTTGAGCCATTTACTGGAGTCAAACCAACTGGAGCGTAATCTTCAACAATAATATTAGATGCTGAAACTGTACCTTGGTTAAATACCGTAATAGTAAAGGTAACCTCCTCACCAGGATACACTCTTGTATCTTCTCCTGCAGCTAAACTCTTTCTTAAAGCTAGATCGAAAATTTCAACGTTTATATCCTCAGGATCAGAATCATCTTCATCACCATTTTCATTGTTGATTGTATCATCAGTTGGACCATTAACTTCTCCACCTGCATCGTTACCTTCTATCGTATCTGGCGTTGAATCTAAATCAGGAACGTTCCCATTACCTGTTTCATCTTCCGCAGCACTTATTTCAGCAACGTTTACAAGGTTGCCAGCTGGCGTAGTAGACGCTACAGTAAATGTTATATCAATAGTTGCAAAAGCATCAACAGCAATTGTACCCGGTAAAACAGTAGTTGCTACTGCCCCATTTAAAGTCCAATTCGGATCGTTCAAGGTCAATCCTGTTGGAATAAAGTCTGTAATCTCAACATTTTGAGCAGGTACAGATCCTTGATTAAATACTGTAACAGTGAACGTAATATCCTCACCTACATATACTCTATCGTCCTCACCTGCACCCAATGTTTTGGTAAGTGCTAAATCAAAAATTTGAATTTCGAAATCTTCTAAATCATTATCATCTTCATCTCCGTTCTCACCATCAATAGCATCATCAGTAGTAGGATCGTTATTTGGATCAGTATCTCCTGTGCTATCATTATCATCTGGTGTATTTCCAGAAGGATCAGTAGCCGTTTGAATTTCTGCAATGTTAGATGTATTTCCAGGTGTTGCATCTGCATTCACTGTGAAAGTAATTGGGACTGCAAAAGATTCATCTGGTGCAATTGAATTTGTAAGCGTAATACTTGCAATGCCACCAGATTCTGTCCAATTAGCATCGTTTAGTGTTAAACCAGCTGGGATAAAGTCAGCAATCTCAATATTTGAAGCTGCAACAGTTCCTTGATTGAATACCTCAATCTCGAATGTAATATCTTGTCCTGGGAATACCCTATCGCTTTGTCCAGCACCGAGAGACTTAGTTAATGCAAGATCAAAAATCTCAACGTTAACATCTTCTGGATCTTCATCATCTTCATCAATCGTTCCGTCATCTAGAACATTATCATCTTGATTAGGATCGTTAGGGGTACCTCCGTTATCATTACCCTGAATATCATCAGCAGTAGAATCATTGTCTACCACATCAGCATTACCTAAATCATCAGCAGCCTCACTAATTTCAGCTCTGTTTACGATGTTACCCGCTGCATCAGTTGCATCTACTGTAAATGTGATATCTACAGAAGTATCAGCACCTACTGCCAAAGTACCAGGTAAAGTTATAGTTGCATTACCACCATTTATTGTCCATGCAGGATCATTCAATGTAAGTCCAGCAGGAATATAATCTGTAACTACAATAGATTGTGCCTCTACACTACCTTGGTTAAATACATTTATTGTAAATGTGATGTCCTCACCTGGGTAAACAGTATCGTCTTCACCAGCAGCTAATATTTTATTCAATGCTAAATCGAATATTTGAATATCAACCTCCTCTAAATCATTATCATCCTCATCTCCTCCTGCGTTATCAATTTCATTATCTACAGTTGGATCATTATTCGGATCATTATCAGGAGTACTATCATTATCATTTGGATTATTTCCTTGATCATCCTCAGCAGACTGAATCTCAACTATGTTAGTTGCTATACCAGTTGTAGCGTTTGCATCAACAGTAAATTCAACTTGAACGATTTCAGAATCGTTTGCAGCTACTGTTGGAATAGTAATTGTTGAAGAACCAACAATTGTCAAACCAGCAGGAGCAAAATCTTCAAGTACTACATTATTAGCTTCAACAGTACCTTGGTTAAATACTGTTATATCGAATACTACTGTTTGACCAGGATACACTCTCATATCTTGACCAGCGGATAAAGTCTTAGTTATAGCTAAATCGAATAATTGAGGATCCAAAGTCTCTTCGTCAGAATCATCTTCATCTGGATTATTTGGATCATCATCTAAATTACTATCATTATCATCAGGTGTATTTCCTTCATCATCCGTTGCAGAACTCACTTCGGCAACGTTAACGATAGGTGAACCGACACAAGCTTCTGTTACTGTCACTGTAAGATTTACAGTAATAGTTTGATCTGGTGCGATGGTAGCGATTACAGTTTCTATATTTGCGCCATTTGCAGACCAATTAGGATCGTTTAGTGTAAGACATGATGGTAGGTAATCTGTAACAGTAACATTCTCTGCGACTACAGTACCTTCGTTAGTAACTGAAATAGCAAATACTGCATCTTCACCAGGATATACTCTATCATTTTGTCCTACAGCTAATTCCTTAATTAAAGCAAGATCAAAGATTTCAAGATCAACTGACTCTAAATCAGCATCATCTTCATCACCACCTGTATTATCTGTTACATCATTTACTTCGGTATCGTTGGTATCGTCTGTATCTGGTGTACTATCAATATCATTAGGCGTTTCTCCTAAATCATCTTGAGCGCCAGAAATTTCGGCTCTATTAGTAAGTGTTGCTGCTGCATCAGCTGCATCAACAGTAAACTCAACAGTTATTATTTCAGAATCTCCTACTGCAATATTTGCAATTGAAATCACTGAAGGACCGTTAGCAGTTAAGCCAGCAGGAACATAATCCGTAATTTCTACATTTGTTGCAGCTACTGTACCTTGATTTATAACTTCAATATCAAAGCTTACAGTTTCACCAGGGAATACTCTATCACTCTGTCCTTCTGACAAAGTCTTGATCAATGCTAAATCGAATAATTGAGGATCTAATGGCTGATTATCTGAGTCATCCTCATCTGGATTATTCGGATCATTATCAAGCGTACTATCGATGTCAGCAGGATTATCTCCATTTTCATCTTCTGCACTACTTACTTCGGCAACGTTATCAACGTTATCACCTACACAAGCTTCAGTAACTGTAACTGTAATATCTACAAACTCAGTTGCACCTGCAGGAATAGAGGCAATAGTAGTAGTAACAAAACCTCCAGCTGGAGCCCAATTTCCATCATTAAGTGTCAAGCATGCAGGTAAGTAATCCGTAACTTCAACATTGAATGCATCTGCTGTTCCTTCGTTTGAAACAGAAATTCTAAAGGTTACATCTTCACCTGGGTAAACTCTTGCATCCTCACCTGGAGCTAATTCCTTTGTAAGTGCAAGATCAAATATTTCAACATTTACTGGTTCAATATCATCATCATCTTCGTCACCATTCTCTCCATCTATTGCATCATTTTCAGTTGTGTCATTATCAGGATTTGTATCAGGTGTTGAATCGATATCTTGTGGAGTTTCACCATTATCGGTTTCAGCACTTGCTATCTCTGCACCATTTTCTAGAGTTCCTGCATCTGTCGCAGTTACTGTGAATGCTACATCAACACTTTCACTTCCACCATCTGCAGCAATTGGTCCAGCAATAGTAAGTGTGGTTGGACCTTGTGCTTCAAGGCCAGCTGGTACGTAATCTGTGATTACAATATTGTTTGCCTCAACAGTACCTTGATTAATTACTTCAATAGTAAAGGTTACAGTTTCACCAGGATATACCGTAGCATCCTCTCCAGCAGCCAAGGTCTTTATTAATGCTAAATCAAATATTTCAACAAATACGTTCTCAGGATCATTATCATCTTCATCGAAAGGTGGTGTTTCATCTACTATATCATCAGTAGGCGTATCCACTAAACCACCAGCGTCATTTGTAAAGTCAGCATCTGGAGTAGAATCAATATCTGTTGGTCTATCACCATTTGAATCTTGAGCATCGCTAATTTCTTCTTTGATAACTAATTCGACAGCTTCAGTAATATCTGAATCAACTGTAAAATCAAGTACTTGCATGTCCATGCCACCTGCTGCAATAGCATCAAATGTTATAGTACCCATATTTGGAATACCATCTACCGATGTCAAACCATCAGGAATCATCAAGGTAACTTCGATGTTTTCTGCATTGGCCGTTCCTTGGTTGAATACTGAAACTTTGAAAGAAACAGTTTCACCTGGGAATACTCTATCATCTTCTCCTAAATCTAATGTGATGTTAGATGCAAGATCAAATATTTCAACATTGATTGATTCAATATCATCATCATCTTCATCTCCATTCTCACCATCTATTGAATCATTATCTGTAACGTCGTTTTCTGGATCTGTATCAGGAGTAGAATCTATATCTTGTGGGTTGTCCATAAGATCATCTTCAGCACTTGCGATTTCCGCACCATTTGTAATTGTGCCAGCGTCCGTTGCAATTACTGTAAATGATACATCAACACTTTCACTTCCACCATCTGCAGCAATTGGTCCAGCAATAGTTAGTGTGGTTGGACCTTGTGCTTCAAGACCTGCAGGTACATAGTCAGTGATTACGATGTTGTTTGCTTCAACAGTACCTTGATTAATTACTTCAATTGTAAAGGTTATAGTCTCACCAGGATAAACTGTAGCATCTTCTCCAGCAGCTAAGGTCTTTCTTAATGCTAAATCAAATATTTCAACAAATACATTTTCTGGATCATTATCATCTTCATCTCCATTTTCATTGTCTACAGTATCATCTGTATTTGAATCTACTATACCACCTGCATCATTTGTAAAGTCATCATCAGGTGTAGAATCAATATCAGTCGGATTAGCTCCAAACTCATCTTCCGCAGAACTAATCTCTTCCTTAATAATTAGCTCACCAGCAGTAGTAATATCATCGCCTACTATAAATTCTAAAATTTGCATTTCCATATCACCAACTGCAACAGCATCAAATGTAATTGTTCCCATATTAGCTATACCATCTACTGATATTAAGCCATCTGGAATCATTAAGGTTACTTCAACATTTTGTGCATCTACAGTTCCTTGGTTAAATACAGTAACCTTAAACGCAACTGTTTCACCTGGATATACTCTATCGTCTTCTCCTGGTGCTAGTGTGATGTTAGATGCTAAATCGAATATCTCCACGTCAAGTGGCTCAATATCAGCATCATCCTCATCTCCACCTGCATTATTAATTTCATTATCTACAGTGGTATCATTTCCTTGATTTGCATCAGGAGTAGAATCGATGTCCGTAGGATTTTCATTTCTATCATCTTGTGCACTCGTAATTTCTGCTTCATTTTCTAAAGTTCCCGCAGCATCTGCAGTGACTGTAAAAGTAATGTCAACGCTTTCACTTCCTCCACCAGCTGCAATTGGTCCCTGAATGGTTAGGGTGGTTGGTCCATTTGCCGTTAATCCAGCAGGAACATAATCCGTAATTTCAATATTCTGAGCAGCAACTGTTCCTTGATTGAATACTGTAATTGTGAAAGTAACTTCTTCACCAGGATATACTCTTCTATCTTCTCCATTAGCCAAAGTTTTTCTCAATGCTAAATCGAAAATTTCAATATTTACTTCTTCGATATCATTATCATCTTCATCTCCATTCTCATTCTCAATTGAATTATCGTCAACTACATCGTTACCAGGATTATCATCTGGAGTAGAATCGATGTCTGCAGGATTTTCTCCAAGATCATCTGTTGCTGATTGAATCTCTGCAATATTAGCAGAAAGACCAGCTGTAGCATCTGCATCAACTGTGAAAGAAACCGTAACTGTTTCCATTCCATCAGGTGCAATAGGACCCGCTATAGTTATAGTTGAAGAACCATTTGCAGTCAATCCATTAGGAGCAAAATCTTCAACAACAATATTTGAAGCAGGAACTGATCCTTGGTTGAAAACTGTAATATCAAAAGTAATAGTCTCGCCTGGGAATACTCTATCATCTTCACCTGCACCCAATGTTTTTCTAAGCGCTAAATCGAAAATTTCTACAAATACATTTTCTGGATCGGCATCATCTTCATCTCCATTTTCATTTAGAATAGTATCATCAGTATTGGAATCAACTATACCACCAGCATCATTTGTAAAGTCATCGTCTGGTGTTGAATCTATATCAGTTGGTCTGTTACCCAAGTCATCTTGAGCATCAGAAATTTCTTCCTTAATGATCAACTCAACTGCTTCAGTAACATCTAAATCAACGGTAAATTCAAGTACGCGCATATCCATACCGCCAGCTGCAACAGCATCGAATGTGATAGTACCCATGTTTGGAATACCATCTACAGAAGTTAAACCATCAGGGATCATTAGAGTTACCTCAATATCTTCTGCGTTTACAGTACCTTGATTAAAGACTGAAACTTTAAAACTTACCGTCTCACCAGGATAAACTCTATCATCTTCTCCAGCATCTAAAGTGATATTAGAAGCGAGATCAAAAATTTCTAAATCAAGTTCTTCAAGATCTGCATCATCCTCATCTCCATTTTCATTAAGGATTGCATTATCTTCTTCATTACCATCGTTTCCATCATTATCATCTGCTACACTATCTATATCATCTGGCATACCACCTAGATCATCAGCATAATCACTTATCTCAGCTCTATTTGTCAAAATTCCAGCGTCAGCAACAGTAGCTGCATCAACAGTAAATTCAATTTGTAAAACTTTTGACCCTTGTGCTACCGTTATAGTTCCAAAATCGAGAACACTTGATCCAACAGGAGTCAAACCAGCTGGCACATAGTCTGTAACTTGAACATTGGTTGCATCTACAGTACCTTGGTTAAACACTTCGATATCAAAAGAAACAGTTTCTCCTGGAAATACTCTTCGATCTTCGCCTGCACTTAGTGTTTTTCTTAATGCTAGATCAAAAATTTGGATGTCTAGGACTTCGATATCGTTATCATCTTCATCTCCACCTCCATTTTCAGTTTCATTATCAACTGTAGGATCATTATTAGGATCGTTATCCGGTGTACTATCGATATCGTTAGGATTTTCGCCTAGGTCATCTTGTCCTGACTGAATTTCAGCAATATTAGTTGTATTTCCTGCTGATGCATTTGCATTTACAGTAAATTCAATAGAAACAACTTCACTTGCCCCAGGAGCTATTGGTCCTGCAATATTAATGGTCGTTGAACCATTCGCAGTAAGACCTTCTGGTGTGAAGTCTTCTACCACAATATTAGAAGCAGGAACTGTCCCTTGGTTAAATACTTCAATATCAAAGCTTACCACTTCACCTGGATATACTCTTGCATCTTCTCCAGCACTTAAAGTTTTTCTTAATGCTAAATCGAATCTTTGTGGATCTAATAATTCATTATCAGAATCATCTTCGTCAGGATTATTAGGATCATTATCAAGATTACTATCATTATCTTGCGGCTCGTTTCCGAACTCATCTTCTGCATTACTTATTTCAGCTACATTATCAACCACACTTCCAACACAATCTTCACCTACAGTAACCGTAATGTCTATAGATTCCGTACCTCCGTTTGCCGCAATTGGGCCACTAATAGTACGAACTGCAAAATCTCCCGCCAGAGACCAAGCACCATCATTTAGACTTAAACAAGAAGGAAGGTAATCTGTAACTTCAATGTTTCTAGCTTCAACCGATCCTTCGTTAGTAATGGTAAGTGTAAATGTTACGTCTTCACCAGGATATACTCTTGCATCTTCTCCTGCTGCTAAGTCTTTAGAAATAGCTAAGTCAAAAATCTCAAGTTCTAGTTCTTCTAAATCAGCATCATCTTCGTCACCACCTACGTTATTGATTTCATCATTCACTTCAGTGTCGTTGCCATCATTAGTATCAGCAACAGAATCAATATCAGTTGGTCTATCACCAAACTCATCTGTGTAATCACTGATCTCAGCTCTATTTGTTAATGTTCCAGCACTTGTCGCTGCGTCAACGGTAAATTCAATTTGTAATACTCTAGATTCATTTGGAGCTAAAGTTCCAAAATCCAAAGTTGAAGAACCAACAACAGTCAATCCAGCAGGAACGTAGTCTGTAACTTCGATATTACTTGCTTCAACAGTTCCTTGATTGAAAACTTCAATATCAAAAGTTACTGTCTCACCTGGATATACTCTGGCATCATTACCCGAAGCTAGAGTTTTTCTAAGTGCAAGATCAAATACCTCAACAATAATATCCTCTGGATCAGCATCATCTTCGTCACCTTCACCTGCAGGGCTACAACATCCTTGATTGATTACATTATCTGTAGGACCGTTTACTTCGCCACCAGCATCATTATTTTGATCTGTGTCAGCAACTGAATCTACATCAGTATTGTTGAAACCAGCTGGAGCCTCTGCACTAGAGATTTCAGCTTCATTAATAATTTGTCCAGGATTCTCAGTCGTGACAGTAAATGTAATATCTACGGTAGTTGATTGACCAGGCTGTAGCGTAATAGGTAAAGTGATATCAGCAGTATTTCCTGCTCCACTCCATGCTGGATCATTTAATGTCAATCCACTTGGAATATAATCTGTAACGTGAATGTCACTTGCTGGAAGTGTACCTTGATTAGTAACCGTAATAGTAAACGTTACATCTTCACCTGGATAAACTCTTTCATCTTCTCCTGCCGCTAGTTCAGTAATCAATGCTAAATCAAACTGCTCAACAGTAACTGTAGCTGTGCATGCATCTTGATTTCCACAATCATCAGTCACAGTAAGTGTAACTGTATTGTTTCCAACATCACTGATACAAGTAAATTCAGTAATATCTAATTCTAGGCTTGCGATGTCTCCACAAATGTCAGAACTCCCATTATCAATATCTTCTGGAGTTATGCTTGCAAAACAGTTCCCATCCAATTGAATAGTAATGTCTTGGCAAACGGGATCAGGATTTGTAGTGTCTTCTATAGTAAATGTCGCAGTAGTTGTAGAGAAATTATCACAATCATCTGTCGCTGTCCATACTGCTGTAGCAGTACCAGTAGCACCACAGTCATCTGTTAATGGTGTTACTTCAAATGTCCACACAACATCACTACAATCATCGGTAGCAACTGCGCCACCATTTGATGCAATCCAAGCATCAAAATCAGCAGTATTTCCTGCACCGTCACATTCTACAGTGAGGTTTGAAGATTCAGTATCGATTAAAGGATCAGTAATATCTTCTATAGTAAAAGTTGCAGTTGTTTGAGAGAAATTGTCGCAATCATCAGTAGCCGTAAAAATCACAGTTACTGAACCTGTTTCTCCACATTCTTCAGAAGGTTCTGCGGGGTTTGGACTATAAGTCCAAACGACAGCACCACTGCAAACATCGTTTGCTCTAGCACCACCATTATCAGCTAACCAAGCTTGGAGCTGAGCAGTATTTCCCTCACCATCACATTCTACTGTTTCATTTTCAGCAGGATCCGTGATTACTGGATTAATGTCGTCTATTACGGTGAATGTAGCTGTAGTTTCGCTAAAGTTATCGCAATCATCCGTAGCTCTAAATGTAACTGTAACCTCTCCAGTTTCACCACATTCATCGCTTAAGTTAGCTGGATTTGGAGAGTACGTCCAAACAACTTCATTACTACATGCGTCTGTGGCAACAGCACCTCCATTATTTGCTAACCAAGCATCTAATTCTACTTGATTACCTAAACCATTACAATCAACCTCCATATCCCTTGCTTCAAGATCAATAGAAGGATCAGTTGTATCTTCTACAGTAATCGTAGCTGATGTCGTACTTGTATTTCCACATTCATCAGTTGCTGTAAATGTTACTAAAGATGTTCCAGTTGCACCACAGTCATCAGATAACTCAGTGTAATCATTTGACCAAGTAAAACCACCAATACCGCCACAAACATCATTTGCTTCAGCCCTACCATTGTCATCCAACCAAGCCTGTATAGCATTCATGTTACCGTTACCATCACACTCAAAAGTATCATCTTCAGCTTGAGCTGTAATAACTGGAGGTGCAGTATCAACGATAGTGAACGTAGCTGATGTTGTAGATGTATTTAAACATTCATCGGTTACTGTGAAAAGCACAGTTACTGTTCCAGTAGCTGCACAATCATCGCTCAATGTTTGGAAATTATCTGTCCATACGATATTGCTACACGCATCATTTGCTTCAGCTCCACCATAGGTTGATCGCCAAGCATCAAATTCACCTTGATTCCCATTGCCATCACATTCAACTGTAAGATCTTCAGCATCTTCTGTGATTACAGGATTAGTTTTATCTTCAATTGTGAAAGTTGCAATTGTTGTGTCCGAATTATCACAATCATCTGTTGCAATAAAAGTAACTGTTGCTTGACCCGTTCTCCCACATGCATCAGATAAAGATGTAAAATCATTTGACCAAACTACACCTCCGCTACATATATCAGTTGCTCTAGCTTCTGCATTATCAGCTAACCAAGCTTGAAGTTGAGCATTATTTTCTTCAGCACCACCACACTGTATGGTAAGGTCTGAAGCGGTCTCAGTAATAACTGGAATAGTCTTATCTTCTATTGTGAAGGTTGCCGTTGTTTGAATAGTATTATCACAAGCATCGGTAGCCGTGAAGGTAACCGTTACAGCACCTGTAGCACCACAAAGATCAGATACATTGTTGTTGTAATTATTTGTCCAAACAATTTCACTACAAACATCTGTTGCAGTTGCTTCTCCGTTGTCATCTAACCATTCTTGTAGTTGTGTGGTATTACCTTGACCATTACACTCCACAGTTAAATCTTCAGCTGGATCGAAATCTACGGGTGTAGTATCTTGTATAGTAAAAGTAGCAGTGGTTGTACTTGAATTATCGCAATCATCCGTTGCTTTAAAGGTAACAGTTGCTTGACCTGTTTGACCACACCCACTAGTCAATTCTGTAAAGTCATTTGACCAAGTTACTCCACCACTACATTGATCAGTAGCGGTTGCCCCACCGTTTGAGCTTAACCAAGCCTGTAACTGCGCTTGGTTACCAAGACCATCACATTCTACAGTAAGATCAGAAGCGCCTGGGTTACTAATTACAGGATTAATATTATCCTCTATAGTGAAAGTTGCCGTTGTTGTGCTTGTATTTCCACATTCATCAGAAGCAGTAAATGTAACTGTTGTTACACCCGTTTCACCACAGAGATTTGATAAAGGGTTAGTGTTAAAGTTATTGGACCAAGTTACGGTAGGGTCACAATTATCACTTGCTTGAGCACCTCCTTTATTGGATAACCAAGCAGTTACGTCTGTAGTATTTCCTAAACCGTCGCACTCTACAGTTTGATTAGAAGCTTGTGTAGTAATATTTGGTGCCACTCTATCTCTAACTGTTATAGTTTGTGTTTTTGTAGTTGTATTTCCGCAATTATCCTCAGCTGTCCATACTCTAGTAATAACGTAATCATACTCATTACATGAACCATTATTTGCTTGAGTAGAGCTAAAGCTAGGCGTGATTGTTACATTATTATCACAATTATCCGTAGCAGTAGGGTTAGCAGGTGCAGGTATATTATCACACTCTACAGTTTCATTTCCAGGAACACCAGATAAGTCTGGTGATGTTGTATCTTGTACAGTTACTTTTTGAGTATGCTTTTTAGTGTTTCCACAATTATCTTTAGCAGTCCAAGTTCTTGTTATTACGTAATTGTCTTCGCAGTTACCGTTAGTTCGTGGGTCAGCTAAAGTAATTTCAACATTATCATCACAGTTATCAGAAGCAGTTACATTTGGTGCATTGGGTACAGCGTTGCACTCTACAGTTATATCACTTGGGGTGTTATTAAAGGTAGGCATGATATCATCCTTAACAGTTATTTTTAGTGTGGCTTGGTCACAGCACTGTGTACCACAATCCCCAAGATTACAAACTTCATAAACGATGTTTTCAGTACCACAAAAATGTAAATCAGAAGTATAATCTATGCTTCCTTGATTTCCAGCATAATTAAGTACTACATGACCGTTTTGAGCATTTTGAATAATCTTTACTGTAAAGTTTCCATTCTGCAAATGATTATCGTTATCAGTCACGTTAAGCCATATCTTCTCCCCTGGACACGTTTCTACATGATCGTTATTAGCGTCAGGTGTTGTATTAACTCCCTTCACAACGGGATGGGTGAAAATATAGTCATGACAAGGTTCAATTCTAACACCTCTTCTATACTCAGTAGTATAAGTGATTGAGCTAGGATTATATGTTTTACCAGTCGCACCAGAAATAGTTGACCATGACCCACCTGGAGTCCTCTTTTGCCAAATATAGTGAGTTTGGAATCCAGACCATGAAGTAATTGCACCACTTGGATCTTGGACATTTGTAATATTTGCTGGATCGTAACCTCCACATCTACATTCATCATATCCGATCTGACCTGGATTTGTATAATTTTTTGTTATATGAACATCCACATAATTTGAAAACTCCCAATCTCCACATGGATGACATTTCGCTGCTCTTCTGTACCACTTAGATGTAGAAGTCGAAGGTGGATCATAAGTGGGATAAATAGCACCGCTGATGTTAACCCAAGAACCAGAAGTAGTATTTTTCACTTGCCATTGATATTCAATTTTTCCTCCATGACAACCACTGGCATTATGAACAGATGTAAATTTGGAAGGATTTCCAGATTCACAAAAAGATTGATTAGAGGCAATTTCTCCTGGAGAAAAATTAGAAGCGTCACAACCACCATTGCAGTAAGGGTCTCCAGTTGTCATAACATCTTGCATAACATTGTTATTAGGAAACCACTCAGAAGCGCATTGCGCCGTATAAGTGCCATTATTGACATAGTTAACAATTTGCCAAGCTGTTGATGATTGATCTAAAGTATAATTATTAGGATCTGAGAAATGCCAAATTGCTTTTTGAATTACACCAGCTGAGTATGACCCTTGAGCTTGCATACACGCGGTTATTTTATCATTAATAATGTCTTCAGGTGTCGTATCCCAAATATAAACATGACCGACAGGAGCTACATTATTAGTGTACTCAACGCAGTAGGCTTGATAGTTTACACCATTAATTTTAATAGTTGGAGTAGTTCCTCCAGATTGGTTGGTAGCATTCTGACTGAAGAGATTCGAAGACGAAAATAACAGTATTGATATTATTGCTACAAAAAATATATTGATTGAGTAGTAGAATTTATTCATTTCCATTATTATTTTAAAATGATATCAAATGTTAAATTTTCGATCGAATCAGCGTTCGGCGAAATAAGAATATTATTAGAATTAGTGATTTTGCAATCGTTGTATTTTGAAATGATCTCAACAGTATTTTGTTGATTCGATTTACCAAGGTGGATAGATTTGCCTGAGGATTCAAGCTTATCAGCGGATATAAGGCGCATTTTTAAATCTGTAGCAACACTCTGTTTTTCGGTTGCGATCAATGTCGCTTTAACCCCATTTTTACCCATGGTCAACTCTAAATCTAGCCCACTATATAAACCTTTGTAGACCACCTTATCAAAAATTGTTTTTGTTATATACTTCTCATTGAGAACCTCTGCCATAGCAAGATTAGATATTTCTTCCTGTGATTCTGAAATGGCTTGTATTCCAACCGGATGAATATTCTCGTTGGAACCATCGAATATTAAATAAGAACTTTCTTCAGAGAGCGAAGGATTAAGAAACATCTCAATACGACCAGGGCGTAGAATTATTTCTTTTCCATTGACTACGGCTTTAAATAGCTTATACTTTCCAGGAATCTCCTCTAAGACGAAATAGTTGCCATCATTAATGGTAGGCTTTTCAATTTCTAATAAAGATTCGATTGAGCTGTTTTTGCTTTCATATCTGTCTTCACTTGCAGTAAGCGCAAAACTTGAAGTACAGAGGATAAAAACGATGAAAGCCAATCTAGTTGAGTAAACAAATGATTGGCACTTTTCAGAGTGTGAAAAAAGTCGCATAGTTCTTTTTTGTAAGAGTGTTCTAATAGTAAAGTTGTTAAATATTGAATGTCACATAAATCGCAAAAAAACAAAAAAATAAGATTTGCTATAAATGTGACACACAACTACTTCAAAAAATGGCAATAACCAAGCCAAATGACGAAATAGTTGACGCAATTCAAAATAATATTTTATCAGTTCTTAAATTAAATAATATTATAATGTATAAAGCACTAATAATGAGTCAATACAGAACAATATTATAGTTAAAATTTTCATATTGTGACATAGATAATTATATCAGCAATATGATATACAATTGGCATAGTTGATCGATCTAAGCAATATTTTTATTAATTTAATATTAATGAAAAATATACTCTAGATTAATCTACCATGATAATCAGAATGGGGGGTAAAGGTCTGCGACGACCTAGACAGTAATTATTTAGTAGCCTTCTTGTAGATAAGTTGTTTCTGGTAGGTTGCTTGGTGTTGCCTCAAAAGTAACAATAAATATCCTTTTCGAAAAGATATTGTTAGAAAATTTAAATAATTATTAATCGTCTGCCTTAGAACCAGCGTCAAGTTCTTTTTCAATCTGTTCCATCGATATATAATCTACTGATTCTAAAACAGTTGGAATAATGGTAAGCACGGAATCCAATCTGGAAATAGCAATTAATTTTTTTACATTTTCATGCTGCGCACCAGTAACAATAAATCTTCCTGTATCTGACCACAATCTGTTAGCTGTAAGTATAGCGCTAAGCCCTGAACTATCAATAAATTTAACTTTTTCCAGATTCAGAATAAGATTTTTCGCACCCTCGTTTTTTATGATAACGAACTCAGACTTGAGATTTGGAGCTATAATAGAGTTAATGTTCTCTTCTTCCACTGTAATAATACAATGGTTTTCATTTTTATCTGCAGTATACTTCATTTGTTTAATTCTTGAGCACAAGATATCTATTTCTGGATAATTTAAATACTATAAATGAAACTATATGTCTTTTTACATCCAACTTTCATATTGAATATAGCGTTAATAGATTAGATATAAAAAGCAGAACAACTGCCAATATGCCATAAAGATTGATATGGCATAGTTTTACCGCTATATTATAGCGATACATTAAAATAATGATAGAACAATCTCCAATCTGATAATTTATTATGTCTTATAAATTTAATATGTTATTATTGGAGGGTTTTTATAAATAGAAAAATAATTGAGATGAATAGAAAATTTTCTCCTATTGTCAAGCAAGTCATCACTACTAGTAGAGAAGAGGCTATACGCTTGGGACATGATTATATAGGCACAGAACACTTATTGCTGGGTTTAGTAAAAGAAAAGAAAAGCCTAGCTGTAAAGGTTTTACGATCGTTAGATGTAAATCTTAACGACCTTAAAGAAGGAATAGAAGAGTCTATTCAATCGAGATCAAATAGCAAAGCGTCAATTAATCTGGGTGAGTTACCATTAAACAAACAAGTTGAAAAGGTTCTGAAAGTTACATTTTTAGAGGCTAAGATGTTAAAGAGCGAAGAAATAAGTCCAGAGCATATAATGCTTTCTATACTTAAACACAAAGATAATCTGGCGAGTCGTATACTAAGACAATTTGACGTGGACTATGAAATATTTAAGACAGAAATGGATTATGTGAAACAAGAGCAAGAATTTACCTATCCAGACGTATTTAATAGTGCTTCAGAATCAGATGAAAATTTTGAAGAAGAGCAATCGGGAAAATTTCAGAGAAAAGGCAATTCTAAGTCTAGAACTCCTGTACTAGACAATTTTGGAAGGGATATCACTAAGCTTGCTGATGAAGGTAAACTAGATCCAATAATAGGTAGAGATACTGAGATAGAAAGAGTTTCACAAATTCTAAGTAGAAGAAAAAAGAATAATCCTATTCTTATAGGTGAGCCTGGTGTGGGTAAAACTGCAATTGTTGAGGGATTAGCCTTGAGAATTAATCAAAAGAAAGTTTCAAGAACACTATTCAACAAAAGACTTGTTATGTTAGATCTAGCTGCTCTAGTGGCAGGTACAAAATATAGAGGTCAGTTCGAGGAGAGGATGAAAGCAATAATGAATGAACTTGAGAAAACGAGGGACGTCATTTTATTCATTGATGAAATCCATACAATAGTTGGCGCAGGAGGAGCTACTGGTTCACTTGATGCATCAAATATTTTTAAACCTGCTTTAGCGAGGGGTGAATTGCAATGTATAGGTGCTTCTACACTCGATGAGTATAGACAACATATAGAAAAAGATGGTGCTCTAGATAGGAGATTTCAGAAGGTCCTAGTAGAACCACCTTCAGCTGAAGAAGCCGTCCATATCCTTAATAATATTAAGGCTAAGTATGAAGAATTTCACCATGTAAACTATTCTGATGATGCTGTAGAGGCGTGTGTAAAGCTGAGTGATAGATATATAAGTGATCGTTTCCTACCAGATAAGGCTATAGACGTATTAGATGAAGTAGGCGCACGTGTTCATCTAAAGAACATTCACGTACCAAAGCACATAGAAGAAATTGAGAAGAAAATTGAGGATTTAAAAGAACTTAAAAATCAAGCTGTCAAGAATCAGCAATATGAGAGAGCTGCTGATCTGAGAGATGACGAAAGTAAACTCGTTAGACAACTTGAGTTTGCCAAGGTAGAATGGGAAGAGGAGTCTAGATCAAAGCGCTACCCAGTAAACAGCGATGACATTGCGGAGGTAGTAGCTATGATGACAGGTATACCTGTAAAGAGAGTTGCGCAGAGCGAAAGTTCTAAGCTCGTTAAAATGTCTGAAGATTTGGCAGGCTTTGTAATAGGTCAAGACGAAGCAATACAAAAGGTTACTAAAGCAATCCAAAGAAATAGAATTGGCTTAAAAGACCCTTCCAAACCTATTGGCTCTTTTATATTTTTAGGGCCAACCGGTGTAGGTAAGACTGAACTAGCTAAAGTACTTGCGAAATATATTTTTGATTCAGAAGAGGCACTCATCAGAATAGATATGAGTGAGTATATGGAAAAATTTTCCGTAAGCAGATTGATTGGAGCTCCTCCAGGCTATGTTGGATACGAAGAAGGTGGACAGCTGACTGAGAAAGTTAGAAGAAAGCCGTACTCTGTAATTTTGCTTGATGAGATAGAAAAGGCGCACAGAGATATATTTAGCATCCTCTTGCAGGTGATGGACGATGGACAGCTTACAGATGGAATGGGTAGAAAGGTTGACTTTAAAAACTGCTTGATCATAATGACTGCTAATATTGGCATCAAAGAAATGGAACGTTCTATCAAATTTGGTATGTCTGATAAGGCTAAAGAAGAACACGACCAGACTTATTTGCAAAGTGCAATTAAGAAAGTATTTGCTCCTGAATTCTTAAATCGGATAGATGATATTGTTATTTTCAAGAAGTTAATGAAAGAACATATATTCAAGATTATTGACATTACACTTAAAGATCTATTTGACAGACTAACAGGCATGGGATATGCATTAACGCTGACCGATGATGCTAAAGACTTTGTTGCAGAGAAGGGTTATGATCCACAGTTTGGCGCTAGACCATTACAGCGCGCTATACAGAAGTATATAGAAGATCCTCTAGCGGAATATATTTTGTCGAATAATCCGGTAGAAGGTACCACCCTAAAAGCTTCCTTAGATAAAAAGGAGAATAAGCTAAAAATTACAGCTCCGAGTGATAAGTCCAAAAAATCGGAGTCAAAAAAGTAAAATATTCATCTAAAATTGAGGAGTACATCCATTTAATAATATATTTGGATGTACTTTTTAATTTTTATACTATATTTATTGTATTAAAAATTTATTCATAAAAAAAAGACACATTTGGCTAATAGAAGATCAAGAACCTTTGTAAGAAAACCAGAACATAACTATCAACTTAACAAATATATCTCTGCACCTAAAATAAGATTAGTCGGGGATGATTTGGAAAAACTAAGTGAGGAAATCGGAGTAAAAATCGAGCCTGACGTTTATAATACTAGACAAGCTATAGAATGGGCAGAAGCCGCTGGTCTTGATCTAGTGGTAATCTCACCAAAAGCAATTCCTCCAGTTGCTAGAATCTTAGATTTTAAGAAATTCCTTTATCAGAAAAAAAAGAAGGAAAAAGAAATCAAGGCAAAGACGCAGAAAACAGTCATAAAGGAGATTCGATTCGGTCCTAATACAGATGACCATGACTTTGAATTCAAGTTGAGACATGCTCAACGTTTTCTAGAAGAGGGTGCTAAAGTGAAAGCATATGTGCATTTTAGAGGTAGAACGATAGTTTTTAAAGATAGAGGTGAATTATTGTTACTTAGATTTTTGAAAGAACTTGAGGAAGTTGGTGCTGCAGAGGCATTGCCAAAAATGGAAGGTAGAAGGATGATCGTAATCGTCTCTCCTACCAAGAAAAAAAAGAAATAATTCTAAAATATACCACTTCCAAAGTGGCTGATATTACATTTTGCTAAAAGGGCTGTTCTACTGTGGAATGGCCTTTTTGATTTAGGGATATTCACAGGAAAATTAGGCTGCGCAAACATAGAGGGAAACGAAATTTAATGTGTAGAATGGCGCTATGTTTATTGTCTTTGCTCTAAAAGCGAGGTAATTCTTGTTGGCAATTTGAAATGATTTTTTCCAAAAAATCACGCCAAATTGGATCTATTTATGAATATTAACCTGAGATATTCACAAGAAGAGTAACCTGCACAACCATAATAAGATAATCGAAGTTTAAGGGTTTGGATTACTCCATTTTTCTAAATTTTTCGCTAAAGCGGGGTAATTCTTGTTGGCAATTTGTCATGATTGGGATATTCACAAGTAGATTAAGCTGTTCTATATCAGGAAGATATTCGCATTTTAAAGTTTTGGATTGCTTCGTT
>ENA-ORXM01002415-ORXM01002415.1-marine-metagenome-genome-assembly--contig:-NODE-2415-length-21780-cov-3.561996_pt1 | contig 21780 bp, 27 predicted proteins | sample MGYA00237867_ERZ511480 | MGnify/ENA primary metagenome ERZ511480 (study PRJEB26309, sample SAMN06266103) | marine metagenome | isolation source: Algal blade | place: United Kingdom:Sidmouth, United...
AAACTTATTACTAGCGGAGTTAGTCCATTTCTATTTATTTTAATATTATTGTTTAGGACGATTTCTAGCTTTTTCTCTTGGTGATTTCTTTCTATTATAGGATTTTGTGGTAGCAGAATAGGCGATAAATTACCAATTTTATCTAAATGAGTAATAGCTACTTTTTCAATGGTTTTTAAGAACTCCCATTGATCTGCATAAGGTTTAAATGTACATGGATCTATAAAACATGAATTCCTTTTTTTTAATGCTGTTCCTTGTAGTGGCAGGGCTATTAAATTCCCCAATCCTTTTTTTTATTAAACGGATTGGGGAATCTTTATAACCACTAAAACTAAGAAAATGAAAAACGACACATTTAAAAAAGTTCTATTGGCGTCTGGGATAATGCTATTTTTTTCTAAGAGTTCTTTTGGACAATCCCAAAATCGACAGGAAAGAAGAGAACCACCCACATTTGCAGAACTAATTGAAGAGATGGATGCCAATGAAGACGGGAAACTTGCCAAGGATGAAATCAAAGGACGCTTGAAAAAAAACTTTGATCAAATTGACGCCGATGAAGACGGCTTTATTACAGAAGAAGAATTTGAGGATGCCCCAAAACCGGAAAGAAGGCCTAGAAGACAATAACATATCGAATACCATTGATGGTCATACCCTATTTAATTGGAGTCGGTTTGGTTAGTGATTGGTGAGAAAAGGCCTCGTAAGCAATTGCAAGGCTCTTTTTGAAACTAATAATACTATCACTAGTTTTTCAAAAAAATGCATCCAAAACAAAAGTTGGAGCCATTAAAATTGGTGGAAAACTAAGTGTACTTTGGGATGAAAAATAGTGAACTCAAAATGAATCATATAGTATCAATTTCAAGATGAAGTTTTTAGAAATAAATAGAATCGGTATGTTTTTGATGCTGATATGCACGCTTTTTACAAGTTGTAAAAAAGAAGTAAAGAAAAAGAATATTGCAGTGGAGGAAACGAGCAGGGTTGCATACCTACCCTACTACAATGACGAATCTTTTACGCCCCATTGGCTGAAACTGAATACTGCAGAAGAGAAAGAGTTTCATAAGATTCCCGATTTTAGGTTCGTAAATCAATTGGGAGACACCGTCACACAAAAGACTTTTGAGGATAAAGTATATATTACCGATTTCTTTTTTACCAGTTGTCCCGGTATCTGTTTAAAAATGACCGGGAATATGCTAAAATTGCAGAAAGCATTTAAATACGATTCCGAGATATTGCTATTGTCACATTCCGTGACACCGTCAATAGATTCCGTTTCCGTTCTTCAAACCTATGCCGAAAAAAACGATATTATCGCTAACAAATGGCATTTGGTGACCGGTGACAAAATGGAAATTTACGACCTGGGGAGAAACCACTATTTTGTTGAAAACGATTTAGGGCTTCCGAAGGATGTCAATGATTTTTTACATTCGGAAAATTTCCTACTTATTGATAAAAACAAACACATCCGTGGAATATATAATGGCTTAAACAAGACATCAATCAGGCAATTGATTACGGATGTGAAAACGCTAAAAAAAGAAGGATAGTGAAAAAGTGCTGCACTTTGGGTAGTTCTATTGGGCTAGTACCTAAACGAGAATACGACTACTTTCTATACTGAACATTTTCATCTTCCAGGCCATAACAAAGAACCGCTTTTTTCATCCCGAAAATTCTACCTTCCCGAGCTTCGTAATTTGCATATAAAACGCCATTTTTTCGAAATGCTTGTTGTATACCTTCTTCTTTCCCTTCGACTAGGTTTAACTTTTTGTAAAGCTCACCGGTCGGATACCATTTTTTTTGAACTCCATGTGCTTTGCCCTTATCATAATTGAATTGTGCAATTAAGACATGTGCCGAATCCGCAGACCATATTTTTTTTTCTCCATGCAATTTCCCCTTATGGTAATTTGTAACATTTTTCAAATGCCCATCAGGATACCATTGCATAAATTGGCTTTGCTTTTTACCGTTCAAGATTCCAAACTTTTCCTTCAAGGTACTATCGGGATAATAGCTGACAGCAAATCCGGAATAGGGTCGATTGTTTAAGGTCCATAGTGATTTTTTATGGTGATATTTAATCGCTGATTTTAAAACTATAGTTTCTGGCACCTCTACGACATCGGTATTGCTTTGAGATGGTTTTTCTTTTTGTTCAAAACATGCTATAAATAAAAAGCTTGAGAGTAAAATCAGCCAAAATTTTATTTGCATTTTAAATGATTTTTACGCCAGCACTTAGTGAATTCGGCTTGGGTTAAGAATTAAAAAGAAACCACCTCCAATTATACTAAGATGCGAGCGGTGTTTTATTTTCAACCCACAATCTAATGTATGCCCTACATGATGCTATTAGGAGTACCTTGCAAATCAACCGCAAAAAGGGCGATTATGGATCCTAAATAAAATTCATTGATGATGTGATAATGATAAAATTCTTCACCTTCACTGTGTTGTGTAGAGGAAGCATGTGCTCCTGAAACATCCAAGTCTGTTGGATAATCCCCTGTTGAATTACATTTTCTTCCATAAATTAAAAATCCATCTGCCATGATACCGACCAATTTCTCATCATCATGAGAGAGTACGGTATTTTCAGGAACATCTGAAGATTCTACATGATAGTGATAGCCCGAAGGGCCATTGTGAGCCCCGGCATAATCAAATGTTTGGGCGATTTCTTCTTCCAACGGTCTGTTGGGTCCTTCCGTATCATTAAAAATGGGGACACCCGTTATGGAAATACCAATTGGCCCTAGCCCCGTAGCCGAACTGGAGGAGGCAATTTCCGGTGCAGCCGGAACAGTAACGGTAAGACTACGGTCGCCACCAATACGACCAGGTGTCATACGTGAAGCGACAACCGGTTCAATATAAAGCGGATCGGTCTCCTCCCAATAAGGAGATGTATGGTTGGGCAAACCATTTGAATCAATGGTAATTTGATCCCCATCAAACGAGATGGTTATGGCATCGGGGTTAAATTCATCAAATGCAGATAAAGGTGTTGCAGTTCCTACAGGCGAAGGATCTTCCATGTCTACGTCATTGCTGTCATTGCTATCATCGCTGCATGCAACAAAGCATAAAAAAGTCAGTAAAATAATTGAACCGACTACCTGTAAACTGTTAAATCTATTTTTCATAATACTATCTTTTAATTTTTAGATGTGCTTTAAAGTAAAAACTTGCGCTTGTTTCAAATTTTTTGAAAAAACTTCGCAATTACTCACAAAGCCCTTGTCATCAAACTACGAATCAAACCAACTTAAAATCTTAGTGTCTAATTATTCAGGTAATTGCTTACCGCTGTGGTCCGTTGCGAAACATGGGCATTCAATTCACTTACGGCAGCCTGAAAATCAGAACTACTATTTAAGAAAGAAAAACCAGGTTCTTCAGCTGCCGCATATGGAGCAACCAATGACGAATATGAGCTATACAATGACTGCATGGTTACAGTACTAAAAGCACCTTCCACAACCTCTTGTACGTATGTATTGTATCGCGTCTTATATACTTCATCTTGATATAGATACCCTATTAACGGCCATTCTGAAGCAGTTATGTTAGAAAAGTCAAGAGCTGCTGAACCTTCCCGGTTACCTTCTTGAAGAGCTTCATTATTGTCCCAGGGAATCCAAGTGAGCTTACTCGTTTCCGGATTATTATACAAGTAATAGTTATGTGACATTCTACCATAAGTATCCCAGTTTTGAATGACCGTATTGATTGCTAAATATTTTAAGAAAACATCGGTATCCAAAACAGCCTCCAAATTCGTTCGCCAGGCAGCAGCATCCGTAGTTCTGGTTTCGTCGTGCAAGATTTCCAATAAACTTTCAACATCTGTAAAATCAGCTTCGTCTTCATTGTTCTTCTTTACATATTCATCTTCATTAAAAGTACCTGTCGCGAATGTCGCAGCATCGCCATCCGGCTTATATAAATTACCATCGTCGTCAGAAAATTGTTCATCCAAAACGGTATCATCAACTTCTTCTACCATCGTATACACTCCAAAATATTGCGGACCATCACCATGGTCAACATATACTGTATAAAAAGCTGTATGTGAAACGGCTAAACCGGCATTCTTGAAGACATCGGCCGCCACTTTTTCTCGTAACATCGATTTGTCTTCGTAATTATTCTTAAGGCTTAATTTTTTAAATCCGTAAAAACGTTGGTTATCGATTTGTGGATAATCATCCTCGAACTCATCAAAATCTAGCTTGAACGATAATTTTAAAATTCCCGCTTGCCAACTACTTCTTAAACTGGAGTTCCCTTTAAAACGCACTCCAACCCGGTACCATTCTTTATCTTCGTAGAACACCTCCGCAGGAACGAAAATCGGGTCTTCATCGGCAAAAGAATCTCCTCCTTGTCCACCTTGAGGACCTCCCCCCTGCTGACCACCCCGACCTGTAGCACCAAACTCGCCATAGAGTCCGGTCATATCATCTAACATGCTTTGCCAGCGCTCTTCAGTAATGACAATATCCAATCTTTTTACGGCATTGTCATCAAATACTTCCTCAAAATCTACATCAGCGTCATTACTGTGTGTTTCCGTGCTCCAATCAATAACCTCAAAGTCGGTATCGTTTAATGTCCCCGTTTCTTCTTCGGCATCCGTTTCTTCATCAATTTCATCAACGGCCTCGTTCTCGATCATTGGCGCAATTTCGTTGTCATCACTACAGGAGGCAAATGCTAGTATTATAACACCAAATAAAGATGTGATAAAGATTAAGAAGAGAAAATTCGTATACTGTTTAATCGTTTTCATTCTTTCTATTTTTTATTTCCGTTTATCTTTTCGGGCCTCTCTGGGGTTTGGGCGCTTTCTCAAATTCTTCTTCAGTGATAAAACCGTCTTCATCGATATCGACTTTGGCGAAATTATCTTTCAGGGGGCCTTTCAACTCGTCTTTGGAAAGTTTTCCATCTTCGTTGGCATCCATCTCTTTAATCAATTCTTTGAATGTTGGAGGTTTTTTTCTTTCCTGTCGATTTTGAGATTGTGCAAAAGAGCTATTTGAGAAAAATAAAGCCATTCCGAAAATGACAAGTGCCGATTTAATTTTGTTGCTGTTCATGCTTCTATTTTTTTAGGTATTTGATAGTTTAGATGCAGTTACTTTTTTAAACTTGTGCCGACCTTTGTTAAAAAAAGCACAAAAAAAACCTGACTTAAAAGTCAGGGTCTTTACTCATTCTAAAAAATAAATTAGTCTCGTGGCGGTGGCGGTCTATCTTCATTTCCCGGACCTCCAGGTGGAGGAGGTCTGTCCTCTTCCCCAGATCTGCCTAGCGGAGGCCCGTTTTGGCCTTGCGGTCCTTGCCGGCGCAGTGCATCTTTTATAATAGTCTTAAAAAGTATTTTTTGTTTTTCGTTACAGATTTCGTCCACCGCTTTAAAAAAACGAAAGGTCTCCAATTCCTTGGTCTTCTCTTTATTGGCGATTTGTGTGGTAATGGAATCTATTTGTGAATCATCAATTTTTTCATGCGAAAGATTATCGAATAACGCATCCTTAGATAACCTAATTTCATTGAGAATAGCATTCATATTTTGCCGATGAACAACATCCAATTTTTCAAATTGCTGCGATTGAACAGCATCAAATTCCAACTGTTCGCCAATAAAATTTCTTGGGCCGGGTCTTTTTGGCCTTTTTTGATTTGAGATATCGAATTGTTTGAACAAGAAAAATCCGTTCACAACAACTAAGAAGCCCAATAAAATATATAAGAGTAGATTTTTCTTCATGGCATCTTATTTAATTCTGGTATAGATATGAATCAGTATCCGTTTCCGAAAGTCCATATACTTCTGCAAAGTTCTCAACGTTCTCGCCATAACTATTCGTTGCATAGGATAATAAGGCGTACCCATTCAAAACAACAAAACAGATAAGTGCAGCTGCTTGAAATTTCGGAGTGAACCAGCCTAGAATATCCGAATTCTCTTGCCCTTCAGCGGTTATCTGGGCCATTCTATTGAGCACTTTGTCCTTAAAAAAAGGAGGCGCTTTAACAGCTTCAACACTTGAGGCACTATCTAGTGTCTGTTCTACTAACTGGTCAATATTTCTTTTACTTTTCATACTCTTAGTTTATGCGGCTTCTTTTAAGATGCCATTAACATAAAAAACTTGCGCTAGTTTCCATCTTTTTTATAATAATCACGCAACAACCCTTGTAAATTCTTTTTTGCCCTGAACAGCAATGACTCGATTGAAGATATACTTTTCTGGGTAATTTCAGATACTTCTTGATAACTCAAGTCGTCTATCTTGTTTAAGGTATAAACTATGCGTTGCGCTTTTGGCAACTTATTTACTGCTGCAAATAAAATTTCGTTTTTTTCTTTGTTTTCTAGTTGTATTCCCGGGTGGTTGAACTCCGTAAAATATGAACTACGGTCTATAGGAATATCATTTCCCAATAATGATTGCATAAATCCAAAACGTTTTTTGGTGTTTTTCTTACGGATGAATTCCAAACTCTTGTTGACGGATATGCGATATATCCAAGTCGATAATTTAGAATCCCCCTTAAATTTAGAAATGGAATTGAAGACTTCTACAAACACATCTTGGGCGATATCTTCTGCATCTTCTTGATTGGGCACAAATGAAATACATGTACTGAATACCTTTTGCTGATATTTATCCAGCAACTGACCGTAAGCGCGATTGGTTCCTTCCTGCAGTGCTTTTATAAAATCTTGTTCTTCCAAAAGGAGGATTTGGGGCGCAAATTACAGAAAATAAAAAAAACCGAAAGCGATTATCCCCACCTTATGCAGAGACTGTTAGAGCCAGAGCTATTCACTTAAAATCGGGGCAGTCTCCCTATATTATTTTAGCCTTCGCTTATCTGGATAATTATTCATTTAAAAAAATGAAAGGCAAAATGCTAGCACTCTACTAATTGCTGAGAAACGATTTTGAATGGACGGCAGTCTAGAGTTTCGAAACTACCATACCGATGTGGAAAAGGGAAACCAGCTCAGAAACAAGCTGGTTTTTATTGAGCAGTATTATCAATACTAATGTTTAGTACCCAATTGTAAACCTTTTTCGATTGAAGACTTTATTATCGACTTCATCGAGAATTCCCACTGCGAAATCTTCCATAGAAATGGAACTTTCTCCTTTTTCATTCGCAATTAAGGTATCTTCCGCAAGACGGAATTTTCCAGTTCTTTCGCCTTCGAAAATATAAGCTGATGGGGATACGTTCGTCCAGTTTAATTCGGTTTCATTTAGATACACCTCGTTCAAGGCCTTTTGATGGGCAAGAGCAACGGGTTTATACGCTGCGGGAAAATCAGGACTGTCGACCAAGACCTTATTTTCACCAACCTTTAAACTCCCCGCACCTCCTACGGCTATTAAGCGGACACCTGTTTTTTTTGCCGCTTTCGCGAGCGATTTCGATGCGTCGATCAATATGTCGGTGTTTTCTTGTGGCGGATTGTAAGCGCTTATGACCACATCGCTACCTTTGAATTGCTCCGCTAATTTTTCGTTATCAAAAATGTCGACTTGTACGGTTTTGGCATCATTCAGCCCAAAAAAATTCTTGGTTTTCGATGTAATCAGTTTCAGTTCGTACTTTCTAGAAGCCGCTTCCCTTGTAATGCGTTGTCCGATGTTTCCACCGGCGCCAATAATTGTAATTTTCATTTTGTTTATTTTTAGTCGTTAAAAAATTATTTTATAAAATCCTTGATAAGTGCGATACTTTCTTCGGGGTATTCCTCTAACATAAAATGTCCTCCGTCGAAAAAATGGATTTCCACATCCTTTAAATCCTTACCATAGGCTTCTCCGCCCGGTTTGCTAAAGAATTTGTCGTTCACGCCCCAAAGCACCAATGTTTTTGGTTGCTTATCTTTCAAATATGTCTGCCATTCGGGGTACTTGGGGAAATTGCTACCATAATCTTGAAATAGAGCAGTCTGTATCTCATTATTCCCTTTTCGTTGTACGAATGCTTCATCCGTGAGATACGAAATAGGGTCCACCTTAGAAGCGTCCGAAGCACCGTTCAGGTACATGGCTTTTAATCCTTCTATCGACATCAACCAATCTTTAAATACGGTAAGACCTTCATAATCCTCCGCTTCTCGAAGCTTCTTCATTTTCTGTGGCCATTCACCCAATCCTTCCAAATATGTATTGGCGTTTTGTATAATCAAGCCTTTAATACGTTCAGGTTTGGCCGTCGCGATTCGCAACCCTATCGGACCTCCGTAATCTTGCATCATCAGATAAAATTCATCCAATTGCAATGCCGTTACGAATTGCTCAATGATTTTGGTCACATTGTTAAAAGTGTATTCAAATTTTTCTGGGGATTGCGTAGCGCTAAACCCGAATCCCGGATAATCGGGGGCTATTATGTGATAGTCCTTTGACAGGCCTTCTATTATATTTCTATACATATGGGAAGAAGAGGGAAAGCCGTGGAGCATGAGAATGGTCTCCTTAGCCGGATTGCCCGCCTCCCTGTAGAATATTGATAGTCCGTCTATTTCTATTTGTTTATTCTTCATAATGATATTATCAATTTTGTACTTTTTATTATAATATTATTTAAAAAATATAGATTTATTTTGCCTATACGGAAACCGTTTCCAATTGTGGTGCCGCCGGAAAATCAACCGGTACGTTGGTCGTGTTGTGTAAGTAGTTTGAAATTGTTTTAAGACCAACTAATTCAATGGTATCGACCAGATTCTCTTTGGTATAACCAGCGTTTAAAAAATTGTCTACAATTTCCGGATTAGTTCGCCCTCTATTGATAGTTACATTTTTTGCCAACTTTGCCAAAGCGTCGAACTTCGTATTAAAGGGTGCTTCCCCATTTCGTATTTGTAAGATTTGCTCCTCTTCAAAACCGTTCTTTTGGGCAATGAACGTATGCGCTGCAAGGCAATAGTTACATTCGTTTACTTGACTAACGGCCAAGTTAACAACCTCTTTTTCTTTATTGTTCAAGGAGGTTTTTACACTACCAAATTCTAAATGGTTCTGTAGGGCGTTGTCGCTATACGCATAGGTCGCATATAAGTTTGGCAAAAAGCCAACTTGTTTTTCAAGGGTATCGAATATGCTTTGGTTGGCACTACTAACTGTTTCTTTTGTGGGTACTTTAAATGTTGTCATGATATTATTTTTTAAGGTTTATAGTTATTAAGTCGTAATATTGTAATATTCATTACAAAATAATTCAAAATTTATTTTAAACGTATTTTCTAATGTTGGATTGGAGTTAATTGCTGAAATTAGCCAATACTATAATTTAGGCTGTCCGTTGGAAGCACTAAGTCCCCCATCGACCGGAATAATCGTACCGGTTACAAAACGAGCTTCTTCACTTGCCAAAAAGAAAATAACATCAGCGACTTCCTCCGGTTTGCCCGGTCTTCCCATAGCAACCCGTTTTCCAAATGCTTCCATCATCTCATCATCATTTATTACAAAGGACGACATTTCGGTATCGGTAATACTGGGTGCAACGGCGTTAATCCGAACGCCTTTGGGTGCCAAGTCCAGAGCAAGCCCTTTGGTCATCAAATTTAGGGCTCCTTTTGTAGCATCATATCCAAATGCGCCCCAATCCCCTCCCAAACCGGAGACCGAAGAAACATTTATAATTGCTCCCTTGTTTTTTTCCAAATGAGGCAAGGCGTGCTTTATGGTCAAGAATGGACCGGTCACGTTAATCGCGAATTGTTTGTTCCAATCTTCAAGTGAAAATTCATCTATTGTTCCTCCCAAAAACACAGCTGCGTTATTAACCAAGACATCGATACGTCCAAATTCGGCTAGGGTACTATGCATAATATTCTCGATCGTTTCCTGTTTAGAAATGTCCCCCACTACGATCAAACAATTGGTAGTACCAATCTTTTCCGCTGCGCTCGCAAGTTTCTCCGCAGTACGTCCGTTCAGGACTACCTTATACCCCTCTTTCACGAAGCGTTGTGCTGTCGCAAAGCCCATTCCTGAACCAGCTCCCGTAATTATGGCGACTTTATTATATATCATTTCTATTCTTTTTAGAGCTATTTCTAACCCGTAATTTAATCCAATACCCGTAAATTCAATTCAATCAATTCCTTTACTTGCGAATCCTTTATGGGCATACGCTGGGTAATGTTCAGTCCGTTCCAAAGGTTTACCAAATGGGTTGCGAGGAGGCTTGGAGATTTTTCTTCAGCGAGATTCCCCATCTTCTGCGCATCCGTGAGTGCCTTTTCAAAACCCTCTTTCAATTTTAAAAGAAGCTCTGCTGACAGCGCTTGGGTCTCTTCATCAAGATTGCTCCATTCTACTAGCGCATTTCCTAAGTAACATCCATTTTGTTTGTCTTCCTGAGGTCTCTCGGCAATCCTGTTAAAGAATGCCCTAATAAATTCAATGGGGTCATTACTCTCCCCTAAGCCCGCGTAAAATTGACGGATGGATTGCTTTAAAAAATGGGTTAGCGATTTTTGATACAACTCCTTTTTTCCTCCCGGAAAAGAGTGGTAAAAACTCCCTTGTCCAATTTCCATTGCCTTCATTAAATCCTGGGCCGAGGCAGCATGATACCCTTTTTTCCAGAACACATTAATAGCTCTGTCAATCAAGGTATCTTCTTCATAATGTTTTGGTCTACCAGCCATTCTCTTTTTCTTGTTTCTTGTTTCTTGTTTCTTGTTTCTTGTTTCTTGTTTCTTGTTTCTTGTTTCTTGTTTCTTGTTTCTTGTTTCTACAAATCTAAAAATTGTAACGATAAGTACAAAATAATCTTGTCGATTTTTATCTTTGGCTTTTTATTGAAATATAAGTTGCTTTACCATAGAGTCCTCTCCCTAACCCTCTCCTGAGGAGAGGGAATATTCTTTTTTTGACTTTGTCTATATTGCACCAGATGAAAATTTTCATTCTTTAATTTCATCTGTCAATCTATTTTTCAAAATTGTTCCCCGTTTAGCAGGGGAATACTCTTTTTCTGAATGGGATATTATTTATGACCGCAATTGTACCGGTTCAAGAATTTTTACTTCGTCCCGAAAGCTTAGCTGCTTTCCGAGTTCTGTTTTCGGTAAATATACATTTACCGTAAGGTAATAGAGCGAATTTCCAAAATCAGAGAGATTACTGCTATCAGATAAAGTGCCCTTTCTACTTTTCATCATGTTCTTTGCGAAAGCACGGTCCATTTCCCCCGTTTCCGGATTTTGCGGTGGAACATTACAGCGCGCCCTAGGGCTAACACCTATCATTTCTACCTCGCCCATCTTAAAACGGACGCCAAAACCGGGTTTATAGAAGAGTTTTTCTTCCCAAAAAGCATCTATTCCCTCCAATTCCACATTACTGCGAAAGCGAAGTCGCATGTTTTCCAAAGAATACTCCTCAATGTCTTTTTGTAGCGATTCTAAGGATGCTTTACTTACTACGGTCAAACTGCTTTGCAATGGAATATCCATTAGTTCCCCCTGTTCGCTTTGTACCAAATGAAGCGATATATCGAAAAAATCGCTTAAATATGCATCCAATTGCTCATTACCAACTCTAAGTTCAAAAGCGATGGGCTCCCCACCATTTTTATCGGAGAGCCATATCGTTTCATTTGGCAAATCATATTCAGATTGTAATTGATTGACCATATTGGTGCGCTTGCCATTTACATAGCGACCAAAGTCATCGACCATTGCAAAAAGACGGTCATTTTTAAGGGAATGAATCCCCACTTCTGCTTCTTCAAGCTCAATATGGCCGAGTGATTTAACCGGGTAAATTCGCAGTTTAGAAATTGTTGCTTTTTCCATTTTTAATTGCTTATCAATCGTTTTCTAAAATCAATTCTAACATACCGTAGCCTTTCGTCTTTGTATTTTCTTCGGGGAGTAAAATACTCTGTCGATAGTACGCCAAGCCTTTGGTAAATTTTTCCCCATACCCTACCTGAGCACCCTTACTTTCTAATGTGATGTCAAGATTCCAATCTGGGGATTTAATCTGTATTGACTTAGCGATGTCCTTTCTCCCACTCTTTCGGTCCACTTCTTCTTCTAAAATATTCAATGAGAAAGACGGAGCAGAAGCTACTTTGACTTCGTCATTTTCCGCGTACCATTTTGTTGCGGTTTGTTTTCCATAACCGCTATGTTGTTCAAAGTGATAAAAATCTCCATCGATAATCAAGGGCACCCAATAGAATGCTTTGAAATCTCCGAAGTTCTTCAAAAATTCTGCATCCCAACGGATGCGCTCATAAACCATCCACCCGCGCAAGTTTTTACCTTTTACCATTAAAGTGGTCTGGAAGGCATAAATCTGCTTTTTATTCTGCTGACTTGGCATAGCGACCCACTTTGATTTTTCGGGAATAACAACCGTCATTTTCGGCGCGCCCTGAATATGAATACCGATAGTCCGCTCGATTTTATCAAAGGTGAAGTGCTTGCCATTCTCATGCTCCCAAGTTTCTTTGGGAATCGTTTTGCCCTTTTCTTCATCCTTAAAATAGGCAATTGGCCAATTCTTTTCCGTACCGTACCATGATTTGAATTCCCTGTTATATCCTTTTTCGCTAGGAGACCAATTAAAATCTATCGGTACTACCAAGGGTTCATCAATCGCTACAAAAACAAAATAGTCGCTGTAGTATGCCACTTCGGGAGTATTTTGATTGTCTTTATGAATATCGGCATGGTGAAAGCCTAAAATGGCAAAAACCAACACCAAAATAAATGGTGTACCGAGTAAAATCGAATTTTTAAAAGCTGCTGCGTTCATAATTAGGGAATAAAATTTTTATACTTCTGATAAAATCTGTCGAATCATCTGATTGGCAAATCCCCATTCGTTATCGTACCAGGCCAAGACCTTAATCAAATCGCCATCGACTACTTTGGTCATTTCAAGATCTATAATTGCAGCATGCGGGTCTTTGATAATATCGCTTGAAACAATAGCGTCGTTCGTGGCTCTAATTACACCTTGATAACGTTCTGAGCTAGCTTCTTCAGTCAAGATGTTGTTGATTTCTTCCACCGTTGTATTGCGCTCGGTAACAACCGTAATATCCGATACTGAACCGATGGAAACGGGCACACGAATTGCCATTCCGTCAAATTTGCCAGCATACTCTGGCAATGCTTTTGTTGTTGCCGTGGCAGCACCTGTAGTTGTGGGAATAAGGTTATTGAAACCAGACCGACCCATTCGGGTCTTTTTAGCGGGAGCATCTACTGCACTATTGGAAGAGGTATTTGCATGAATTGTAGTCATTATTGCCTTTTTCACCCCGATTCTGCGTCCTAAAATTTCCATGATCGGACTAATATTATTGGTGGTACAACTGGCACAGGAAAAAATCGTGCTTTGCCCATCTTTAGTATTTACCCCATGTACTACGGTCGGTACACCTCCACTTGAAGTCGGACCAGAAATAACAACTACCTTCGCACCTGCATTGACATGTTTTTGTGCATCTTCTTCTTTGGTAAATACACCGGTACTTTCAATAACGATGTCTACATTTAGTTTTGACCAAGGAAGGTCTTCAGGATTTCTTTCCGTGAAAAACGGAATCTGTTTCCCATCTACCTCCAGCGCATTATCTTTTATGCTGACTTCTTTTTCAAAAGTACCATGAACGCTATCGTATTTTAATAGGTAGGCAATATTATCAATGGGAGCGATATCATTCACCGCTACCAACTCCAATTCGGGAGTATCCAATATAATTTTCAAGGTGGCACGGCCGATGCGCCCCATACCATTAATTGCTATTTTCTTCATTTTGTTTTAGGTTTTGTTAGGTGATTACAGTTTTCTTTCGGATTCTTTGATTTTCAAATCGTTGATGCTGGCGTAGCGCTTTGTCATGAGTCCGTTTTCATCGAATTCCCAATTTTCATTTCCATAGGCACGAAACCATTGTCCATCTTTATTGTGGTATTCATATTCGAATCGGACGGCGATACGATTTCCGCCGAACAACCAAAGCTCTTTTTTCAATTTATAGTCCAATTCGTTATTCCATTTATCGGCAAGAAAGTCTTGAACTTCTTGTCTGCCGTTCACAAACTGATTGCGATTTCGCCATTCCGTATCTACAGAATACGCCATTGAGACTTTGACAGGGTCTTGACTGTTCCAGCCATCTTCGGCCATTTGAATTTTCTGTTTTGCCGTTTCTTCGGTAAACGGTGGTAAAGGTTTTTTTGTTTCCATATTCGCTAAGTCGTTAAATTGTAATAATCATTACAAAAATAATCAAAAAATTTTTGATTTTAGTTTATTGTTTCTTTTCAAAAACCGATATCCATGCGGTGAAAATAAATGCCCACCTCAAAAACACTTTATCTATAAAAAATTCAGCTAATACATCGCATTTGGATTTGCCGATTCTTTCGGAATTTGCTGAATCGCGTCCCAATGCTCGCATATTTTACCATGGTCATCGAAGCGGAAGAAATCCATCGTTACGTACTCGTCGTTACCGGGCCAAGTTTGATGGGTGTGAAGGGCGACCAAATCGCCCTGGGCAATGCAGCGCACGAACTCGATCGACTTTTCCGGGTATTCGGTTTTCATACGTTCAAAGTAGTTGATGAAACCGTCAAGGCCATCAGCCACATCAGGATTGTGCTGTATGTACTGGTTGTCAACGTAGTTTTCAACAGCCTCTTTTGGGTTTCCTTCGTACGCTGTTTTGTAAAAAGCAATGGCGTTTTCTTTGTTTCGCTCTAGGCTCATAACTCGGTCGATCTTATAGTTTTCAATCTGAATGTTGCCCCGTAGGCTTAGCCTAGGAACAGGATAATATACAAATTTGTTTTCCGATGGTAATTAGGATGAAACCGGGAAAACCTTTCTGTTAGCAGGCAGGTACCCCTACGGCTTGGATTACAGAATAGCCGGTTTCAATATTTTTTTTAGTCTACCGTTACCACGATCTTACCTACAGTTCTTCCCTTTTCAATTTCGGTATGTGCTTCTCTCATTTGTTCAAGGGGAAAAGTTTTGTAGATATGCGGTTTGAGCGTGCCCGTTTCCATCATTTCTTTTAGTTCGTTCATATCTTCTCCGCTAGAATGCACCAGGATATTTGAAATTTCTAGGTCATACGCTTTAACGTGTTTCTCTAAATCTTCCGGAATATGTTTATCCAAAGTAGTAAACAACGTACCGCCTTTTTTAAGAACCTTAATGGAGTTTGCGAATACTTTACCGCCCAAGGTGTCCAGTACAAAATCGATTTCTGAAAGTACCTCTTCAAAATTGGTCTCGTGATAATTGATATGCTCATCGGCACCTATGGAAAGTACAAAATCCCTATTTTTTCCAGAAGCGGTGGTGATAACGAATGCGCCCATATTTTTTGCGATCTGAATGGCAAAATGACCCACGCCACCAGATCCTGCCTGAATCAATACTTTGTCGCCTTTCTTGATTTTCCCTTTTAAAATTTGCAATGCGGTTAAAGCGGCCAGCGTGGTTGCAGCTGCTTCCTTATAGTTCGCATTACTCGGCATTTTTGCGAGGTGTGCTGCCGGGGAAGCGACATATTCTGCATAGGCATTCCCAACTCCAGGAAAATTGACCATCCCAAAAACATCATCACCCACTTTGAGGTTCTTTACATCTTTTCCGATTTCGCTTATAGTTCCTGCGATGTCCCAACCTAAGATGATAGGGCGCTCTTCACCAAAAAACATATTGAGCATCTTGTCGACGTACTTGGGTTTTGCATCTGCCGGATTAAGGGAAATGGCTTTAACATTTACCAATACCTCATCGTCTTTGATGATAGGTTTTGGTATGTCTACAAGGTGTAAATTCTCAACACCACCTGCTTTCATTAATTGTATTGCTTTCATAATTTTTTACTTAGCGCATTATTCAATGTTATTATTTTTCGGGTCGATTGGTTTTTTTCCAGCAAAAATAAGAGATGAATGCGAGTATCAATCCTGCTAGTGCCGCTGTTAAATCGTTGTCAGAAGCGTTAATATGAGCGCTAACAGCTAACAGGCAAACAAAAACAAATCCCGCATATGCCCATTCTTTGAGCGCTTTATAGGTATTTATCCATAGCACTGCCACTCCTGATAATTTTAGGATGGCTAGTGGATAAATAATGTATATAGGGAACCCCAGGGCTGCAAATCCTTTACTGATTTCAGGATAGTTGAATAGATACATGCCAGCGGACATCAGCATGATTACGGACAGCAGTGCACTGGCTAAATAATAGATTATTCTTATTGTTTTCATAACTATTCTAGTTAAGAGGGCTGTTTTGGAAGGCCTTCGAGACTGTTTTGAAATTTGTCAATTAATTTCTTTTACAAAATGCATATACTGCTTCATATCTCCCACGACAGCTTCTTCCATTAATTTGCCCGTTATAACCGCATATGGCTGATTGAAATGGATATCCCATACATCACTTTCTTTTCTCCAGTGCTCATAAACAGCAAGCGTGGTTTCATCATTCTGAACGGTGTATAGATCAAATAGGATATTTCCTTTTTCTTCTTTTCTGGTGTGCTCAATATGGGTCTTGAATTGCGTTAACAGCTTCTCTCTAAACGCTTTGTGTATTTTGAAGATGAAAAAAATGATAAACACATCATCTTCCGGATTAGCAGATTTTGAGTGGTCTGGTAAGGGCTCTGTTTCATTTAAAAAGTATGTGGTGGGTGGTTCTGCAAGCGCGTCTTTTACGCGCTCTTCGATACCTCTGTCTTCTGTTTCGGCTACGTGTGTATTGAGGGCTGCTTCGTCTTTTGTACGCCCGTACACAAAGAAGATACTCGGATTATTAGTATCCTGAAACAACTTCATCTCTTGGTTACCTGCTTCTTTTTGAACTTCCTTTTGATTTTCAAGCATCGCCGTTTTGAACATTTCGATATGATTTGGCTTGATGTTAAATTTTGAAATTACAGTTATCATAATTTTGATTTTTTTACAAGGTTACTTTAATCCTTTCTATCGTATACCACTTGTATTCCATTTCCCTTTTCAAGGGTCAAACGCATTTTCGTATCCGTGACTTCAATCACAAGACAATCCAATCCTAAGTCCATCGTACCGAGGGTACTGGTACGGCAGAAGTAGTCATCTTTCCATTCCCAAGTTCCGGAAAGTTCTTCACCTCCAAAAATCCCGAAGATTTTACCACTTTTAGTGGCTACGGATTGTCCTCCTTCATCCCCGAAAAAAACATTTGCGGCTTTGTCCATATATTCTTGCTTGGTCATAATGCGTTGCCAATCGTTACCGCCTTTTATAGCGAATGCCCGTACTTTGTTTTCGAAAATATTGGGAGCAAAAAGTGTCGTTTCCTTGATATCGATATCTGCCACACCTTTCGTGAATTCTCCTATGGTAAAGTGACCATCCTTGGCTATACCGAAGACTTTTCCCGTTGGGTTACTGCTTGCAATAACTGTATTATCAAGATTTGTAACGCCATCAAGACCTCCTAATTTCTCCCCGTTTTTAACGAGTTCCAAACTTTTATCCAACATATTGATGCGATAGAGCGAGCCATATGCATCTGCCTTGAAATCTGGATCGAGGCCACCACCATAATCGCCTACGTAGAGGTAGCTACCGCTAAAGAGAAGTCCGTTAGGGTGCGCTATTTTATCATCCTTTATAAACAAGACGATTTCATCTTTTACAATGGTATAAATACCACCGTCCACTACATTTGAAACGAATACCTGCCCATCTGGACTTATGGCAATATCGTTGAGTGTCGTCGCTTCCTCTGAAACAATACTTTTTATTAATTTTCCTGTTGAAAGGTCGATTACATCTACTCGCGAACCGCTACCCGTAAATAATTGGTTGTTGAAAATCCCCATTCCCGTAGGTCCGTCCAAATTAGAAGCCCATTTAAGATCGTCTATTTTACCGTCTTTAGTCAGTCTGCTAATGAAGCCCGGCTCTTTACCGTTTACGTTAGACACATAAATCCAGTCGTGATTGCGCGGTGCAAGCACAGATTCTGGCATTGAAAAGCCGTCCAGTTCCCAAAGTTTCTCAAGCGATAGCGGACTTGATATGCTCGCATCATCTTTTACATCTGCGGTAGTTGTACTTGTTTTTACTTCCGTTTTTTTCTGGTTGCATCCTATCAGAACGATGCCAAAAAGGACTACTGTCATTAGATTTTTCATTTGTTATAGTTTTAATTCTTAGTTTGAATCATTTTTATCATCTGTCGCTCCCGGTGCCGCGCCCATTTGTAAGTCTTTGTTCCTGAATTTTTCTACTTCGGGAAGGCTTAAATTCAATTGGTTGATTTCTTGAACTTCAACAGTCATCGTATCGAATTTGATTCCTTCAAGATGCCCGCCCAATTTAATATCGTCTGATAGAAAGTGAAAATGAAGCCCTGGAATTACTACATTACCTAAGTATTCTGGTGTGTACAATCCTACAAGTGTTCCTTTAATGTTCTCTCTCGTGTACATTACGCGTGTATCTAAATACTCGAATAAAGAGACATCTTCATCTTCCACCTTGTGTGCAGAAGCCATTTTTAAGTAAGGAAATGTTCCCTTGATTCTATAGGCATAAAAACTGTTTTTTGAAGTGGCTTGCGATTTAAGGGCTTTGTCCAAATCTTTTAGTGATTGGATGTTTTTGATTTCAATTGTCGTTTTTGGCTGAAAATTGATCATCGTCATATTAGGTGACTCTAATTCTTTTGGGGCTTTGGTGATTCCCCCAGCGGCGTCAATGGCATAAACAACACCATCTACAGCAATGAGTTCACCATCTAGATCGTTTACAGTGCCGATACCCATGTTTCCTTTAGCTACCATTTCTTCAGGAGTTTGATTGCCGGTATAGATACTGTTGAGCAAACCTACCGTTGGGGCATACTGGTGCACGGTGTTTTCGGTATGACCGGGCAAAACTTCAGTATCATGGCTGTGTTCTTTTTTACTGTTTTGACCGTGTTCATCTTTGGTATTATTCTTATCGTTGCTGTAATTACAACTTGTGAGTATGACAGGTATCAGAAATGATGCGATTAATCTTTTCATAGTTGTTATGGTTTAAGCTCGACGGCGTTGGTTATGGTGTTTTCTACATCGTTGCCCACTTTAATCTCAGGTGGCGATTGCAATGCTTTTGGTGCGAGTGCTTTGATAGGCTTGCTATGGGGCTGCACATCGTGATAGTCTATGGCTTTTTGATTTTTCCAACGCGAAAACACATATATAATAGATGGGTTTTCATTGTCTTGATAGACGTGCATTTCAATATTACCTTCTTCTTGCAAAGAACCTTCAAGACTTTGCATAGCGGTTTCTATAAACGCATCGAGATATGCTGCTTTAACTTCAAAGGTGACCATTTGATTCATAGTATCAGAGTTTTCCTTACAACTCGATATCAATAGAGGCAAACCAATCAATACGCTTATTAGAAACCGTTTATGTGACATTGCTATGCTGTTTTTGATTTATAACATGGTGATGATATCACTTTCTGGTAACCTTGATTTTGGCAGTTTTGCATTAAAATCATCTTCCGAGCGATACCCCAGGGCAAGAACCGCTAGTGTAGCATATCCTTTTTCGCGCAGGCCGAATTCCTCATCCAAAGCTTTGGTATCAACGCCCTCCATCGGCACTACATCAATGCCCAAGGCCGCTGCGCCCAATAAAAGCATTCCCATATTCAAATAGGTTTGCTTGTCCATCCAATGCGTTTCATCCTTGAGATCATTTTTATGGATGTTGACAAACAGGTTACGGCCCTTGTTCATATCAGCTTTGAATTCCGGTTTTGCATAACGGCCATCCCTATCTTCCTGTTCCAACAATTTTTCCAAAAATTCGTCGTCGGCCGTAATTCTCGATGCAAATACGATAACATGCGAGGCATCAAGAACCTTCGGCGTATTGAAATGAAAAAAACCTTGGGTTCCTTTGGCGATGCGTTCTTTACCCGCTTTGTCGTTTGCGATGATAAAGTGCCACGGTTGCAAATTCGTACTTGAAGGACTCATTTGTAAAATACTTTTCAACTGATCAAAATCCTCTGCAGAGATTTTCTTATCCGTGTTAAATGCTTTCGTTGAATAGCGCCAGTTTACAATTTCTTTTAAGTTCATTCTCTATCTTTATTTAGCTTATTAATACTACTATCAAAATTATAGTTACAAAAGTATATATCGCAATTATACTATGCAATAACGGTCAAAAAGTATAGTACACTATTTAATTTCTAAAGTACTTATAATCAGTATTATATCTATTAAAAATTGTACTATAAAAAATATAGTTGCACACATACTAATAGTTTGCTTACTTTGTACTACAGATGGGATAACTGATTAACTATTTTCTAAAGGAATATATAGATGGATAAAAAAGAACTTTTCGAAAAAAAACCTAAAATCAAGATCAACGGGAAGGTTTCTACCTGCCCGACTAGTGCCGCGATGGAACTGATCGGAGGCAAATGGAAAAGCGTAATCTTGACCCATTTGATAGACGACAAAAAACGCTATAACGAATTGCGAAAAGGAATTAGAGGAATTACCGAACGTACCTTAAGTCTACAATTAAAACAGTTGGAGGCAGATGGCTTGATCATCAGAAAGGTGTTTGCGAAAAAACCGCCGTTGAAAGTAGTTTATTCACTTACCGAATTCGGAAAGAGCTTATCACCGTTGCTCAAACAGATTTTAGATTGGGGGGTATATGCCGCCGAAACCAAAGGGGAGTTTTTAACGGAGTAACGAATGTATTCCCGAATCGGATGTTTTCAAAAGGTTCATTAAAAAAAGGGCCGCCGTTCGGCAACCCTTTTTTGATTTGATAAGATACTTTTCTAGAACTTTCCATTGTCATTTTTCCACTCTTCCTTTGGGGGAATCGTTTCAAGTACATCCCAATGTTCTGCTATTTTACCATTCTCGACCCGAAAGAGGTCATAAAATGCCGTAGGCTTATCAGCAAAAGAACCTTCGCTTACTGTTAAGACGAAATTACCCTCCCCTAGAACCATATGAATTTTATCGTATTTCATGGTGATGCCTTGTGAGGCCATATATTCCAATGCTTTCCCTAGGCCCGAAAGTCCGTCGGCGATTTGGGGATTGTGCTGAACATAGTAATCGCCATTAAAGTATCCCGTAAGATTGTCCATTTTTCCGTCGACCAAAATGTCGCTTACAAAATTGCGTACTAATGCCTTATTCTCGGAAGTTTTAGCGGTATCCCTAATTACGGTAGTACCATCTATCATCGTATGTCCGCTAGGATTTGCGCCTTCGGGTTTTTCCTGTAAATTATCCCAATGCTCTACGATTTTTCCATTCTCGAACCGAAAGATGTCGAACCCTATTTTTGGTCCGAAGAAATTATAATCCGTATGGGTAAAAACAAATTCTCCATCTTGGAAGGCTCTTACCGTGTTTACTTTGGCTGAATTCGGTGGAAGTTCCTGTAATAGGGCCCCGAAACCTTCAAGTCCATCAGCTACTCCAAGATTATGTTGAATGTACTTGTCAGGGTTTATATAACCGACCGGTTCTTGGGCCCCGGTTTCAATGCTTTTTAAAAGAGCAACTACTTTTTCCTTGTTTGAAATTTCCATCTTTGCTTCTTTCTTGGTTTCCGAATTTGTTTTTTTCTGGCCGTTACAACCGCTAAGTGCCGTAGCTAAAATTACCGTTATGCCGAAT
>ENA-ORXM01002416-ORXM01002416.1-marine-metagenome-genome-assembly--contig:-NODE-2416-length-21766-cov-7.733828_pt1 | contig 21766 bp, 22 predicted proteins | sample MGYA00237867_ERZ511480 | MGnify/ENA primary metagenome ERZ511480 (study PRJEB26309, sample SAMN06266103) | marine metagenome | isolation source: Algal blade | place: United Kingdom:Sidmouth, United...
GTGCCCCCACACGGACTCGAACCGCGGACCCCCTGATTACAAATCAGGTGCTCTACCAGCTGAGCTATAGGGGCACTCTTATTGCTGATTAGCGTGACGCCGTTTAGCGGCGTGTGCACCATCTGGCAAGTCGGAAATTGCCTGTTTCACAAAAAATGTCAGAGCTTAGCGAAAATCGTTAAAGCTGCATGTGTGAGCGCTTTTGGCGCAAAACGGCCTTGGCAGGGCAGGGTGGTCTGATAAGGGTGCGTATGGCCGTTATTCGAGACATGTTCACCTATTTGCGCTCGCCCGATATGTTCTCGGCTCGCCGCCTTTTCACACCTGACGCGGTTTTAGACCTCTTAAAATTACTGGGGTTTTGTTATCTGATGCTCTTACTGTCCGGAATTATTATGGGCGTGGTGTTTCAAGCGGCGGGCGTTAGCATGCCTGAGCCTGCGGATGAGTTCACCGAGATGATGAATAGCCGCAATTTTATTTTCTTGGCGGCGATTATGGCGCCTCTAGTTGAGGAGGTTTTGTTCCGCTCTTGGCTTGGGCGGGGATGGGGCGTCTTGGTCATTGCGCCGCTTCTCTTAAGTTTCGCCGCTCTGCTGGGGATTTCAGGCGCAGAGGAACTTGCGCCTGGCGTCAAGATAACCGCCGTCGTTATTGTGACTGTCGCAGTTATTATTTATTTGTTTCGATATGTAGCCTTGCAGAAAACGCAGGGCGTCATAGAGACCGCCGCTCAGAAGGTGTTTCCCTATGCCTTTTGGGGCAGCTGCATCGCATTCGGCCTTATGCATTTGGCCAATTATCAGGGCGGCGATATGGGGCTTTTATTGCCGCTCATTGTGCTGCCGCAATTTTTGATCGGTATTGTTTTGGGCTTTGTGAGAATGCGTTATGGGCTGATGTGCGCCATGGTCTTTCACGGCAGTTACAATCTCTCTGTCTTGACCTTTTTCACGATGCTGAGCCAAGCCGCGCCATAAGCGCGGGATTAGCTCTGGCCAATCTCTAAAGCGTCTTTCCCGCGAAAGGCAGCGTAAATCGCGGCCATAGCCAAATATCCGACGAGGATATGGCCATAATCCACTAATATGCCTTGTAAGCTATAACCGCCATAAAGGCAGGCATAAGCCAGAAGCGGGGCCGCAATCATCAGAAAGAGCCAGAACGCAATCGACAAACATTTGGGAAGACGCTTTGCGCCCGCCAGATTGATAACCCATAACAAGCCGAGCGCTTGTGCCAACGTGACGAGAAGCCCCCAGACGAACATCATCGCGCCTTGGGCCTCGGCCATGGCTTCAGTTTCTGCGAGCGTCATGCCGGACGCAGCGAGCCAGATATCCTGAAAAATAAAGCCGTAAATGGCAAATCCGATGAGATAAAATGCGAATGTCGCCAGCAGAACAGCCAGCCAAGATGTGTTGAAAATTTTAGGCATACGCCTCTCCCCTTTATGTTTGGCCGTTATCGGCTCTGATGTAACTATATCAAATTTACCAAGATTTAACAATCAACCGAAAAGAGTGATTTCGTTTGCGAGTTATTCTTGGCTTGCGAATATATATGGGGGCGCTAGAACGCGCTCATGTCTAAAATACTCATTACCTCTGCGCTGCCTTATATCAATGGCGTCAAGCATCTTGGAAATCTGGCGGGCTCTATGTTGCCGGCGGATGTTTATGCCCGGGCCATGCGGCTTATGGGGCATGAGGTGCTCTATATTTGCGCCACCGATGAGCATGGCACGCCCGCGGAACTTGCGGCGCAAGCGGCGGGTGTAGAAGTTGAGGCTTATTGCGAGCAAATGCATGAGGCGCAAAAAGCGGCGGGCGAACAGTTTAAGCTCTCTTATGATTATTTTGGCCGTTCCTCCGCGCCGAGCAATCACGCGCTCACGCAGCATTTCGCTCATGTGCTGGAGGAAAAAGGCCTGATTGAAGAACGTGTCTCGCAGCAAGTTTATTCCAACGCTGATGGGCGCTTTTTACCCGACCGCTATGTCGAGGGCACGTGCCCGAACTGTGATTTTGAGAAAGCACGGGGCGATCAATGCGATAATTGCGGAAAGCTGCTCGACCCTATTGATTTGATAGAGCCATATTCCGCCGTATCAGGGTCAAAAGATGTAGAGGTGCGCGATACGAACCATCTTTATTTAAAGCAATCTATTCTCTCGGATGATTTGCGCAAATGGGTCGATGCCTCTGAGGGCTGGCCGCCCCTTGCGACATCTATTGCTATTAAGTGGCTGGATGAGGGCCTGCGCGATCGCTCCATTACGCGCGATTTAAGCTGGGGTATTCCTGTCACGAATAAAGATGGGACTATTCGGGAGGGCTTTGAGGGCAAGGTCTTTTACGTGTGGTTTGATGCCCCGATTGAATATATCGCCGCGACCCAAGATTGGGCGGCAGAAAATAAGACGGAGTGGGAGAGCTGGTGGCGCACCGATAAAGGCGCTGACGATGTTCAATATGTCCAGTTTATGGGCAAGGATAATGTCGCTTTCCATACGCTGTCTTTCCCGACAACAATCATTGGCTCAGGCGAGCCTTGGAAACTCGTAGACCAACTCAGAGCCTTTAACTGGGTGACCTGGTATGGCGGGAAGTTTTCAACGTCGGAAAAGCGCGGCGTCTTTATGGATCAAGCGCTGGATATAGCCCCGTCTGATTATTGGCGCTGGCACTTGATTGCCAACGCGCCCGAGGGCTCAGACGCCGCCTTCACATGGGAAGAATTTCAATCCTCAGTTAATTCTGATTTGGCCAATGTGCTTGGGAATTTCGTTAACCGCATTACAAAATATTGCGTGGGTAAATTTGACGGGAAAGTGCCTGAGGGCGGGCAGAACGGCGAGGCCGAGGAGTGGCTCCTAGAGGAGTTGCAGACACGCATCCCGCAGATGGTCGAATATTATGAAGCGCGTGAGTTTCGCAAAGCGATGGCGGAAACGCGGGCAATTTGGGCGGCGGGCAATGAGTACCTCACCCAAGCGGCGCCGTGGACACATTATAAGACGGATGTAGATCAAGCCGCTGTGGGCGTACGGGTGGGTCTGAACTTGGTCGCGCTATTTGGTGTTTTGGCGCAGCCCATTATTCCTGATGCGGCGGATAAGATTTTGACCGCGATGAATATTCCTGAAGCCAACCGCACATGGCGCTTTGGCGAGACCGCGACTCTCATCAATGCGCTCCCGCTGGGACACCCCATAAGCGCGCCTGATGTGTTGTTCACCAAGATAGAGGATACAGATATTGAAGCTTGGACGGAGCGCTTTGGCGGCGGGCAGTAAGTGCCCTAAATGCGGCTTCGTTTTACAAGCGCGGCTCCTGCCACAATAATACATCCGATTATGGCGAAGACGCCTATAATTTCGGTTTGGGGTGTCTGCGTGAAGGCTTTGAAAGACAGCCATGCCAGACCCCAAGCAATCGGAAAGGCATAGGCGATATTGGCCCCGCTGCGCCGCGTGACGAATATGGCCCAAATAAGCGCAATACAGAGCATGAGAACGTTGGGGATAATAGGCTGAACGGAGGTTCCAAAGCTGCCTATGACAATCGGCGTCCAGTTTAGGAAAATAGCGATGGAGGTCCAGCCTGCGATGAGGCTAATGGGGAGCCAGACCCAGAGGCGCTCTGTTTTATCAAGGGCCGCTTTTTCGCGTGTGAAAATTAACATGGCTTTGACAAGGCAGAGCATGGCGGGAATGAATATAAGCGCCGTGCCCCAACGCGCCAGCATCGGACTGCCCCATCCTGAAAATAATGCCCATATACAGACGCTCAGAAAACCTGCGCCGGTCCACCATCCCGTTCGGCGAAAGATGGCGCGGCTGCGATTGGACTTTAAGCCTTGCAGCACGGCATAGCCGATACAGCCCACAAAGATTGGCAACCAAATCGAAAAGGCAATCCCGTAAGGCACCAGAAGGCTGTTATTGGCATCGGAAAACTCTTTAGCCGTACGGCCCCAATCCGTGATTTGCGGCAGGGTCGATAAAATCCACATCATGGGCGCGGCGATAATATTGAGCCATTGCCTAAAAATGTCATTTTTGTAAGAGCTCATAAATTACATACGTAACAAAAGGCCCGCGGAGTCAATGTTCTTTTGATGCCATTCTTGTGATTTCAGCCATGTGACATTTTCCATATATTTACTGATTGTTTGGGATGTTTGAAAAAATTGAAAGATTATATATTTTTTCACGACAAGAGAGGCTTAGCTGTGCTAATATTTTGGCATAGTCATAAGAAAGGACTTCCATGCAAATTCAAATTGTCTCCAAAGGTATTGATGTTTCAGCCGCGCTACGTGAGCGCATTTCAGCCCGAATAGAAGAGATGATGGACAAATATATTCACCGAGAGGGCGATGCCCAAGTCTCGGTCAGCAAGGAAGGTTCTGGTTTCAAAACAGTTTGCTCTATCCATCTGCCCTCGGGCGCGACGATGGAAGGACAAGGTAAAGCGCCTGACGCTTACGGGGCGTCTGACGAGGCCTTGGAACATGTTGAGAAACGTCTACGCCGTTATAAGCGCCGCCTCAAAGACCACAGCCAACAGGCCAAAGCTAAACACGGCGCTATGTTCATTTTGGAAAATCCCGTCAGTGAAGACGATTCTGATGATATCGAATCAGGCGGCAAAGATGAGCCGATGATTATTTCCGAGAAGGCGAGTAAGATCAGAACCCTGACCCCTGGCATGGCGGCGTTAGAACTCGGTTTAGCCGATACAGGCGTGGTGGTCTTTAATAATGCTAAACATGGCGGCATAAATGTCGTGTTTAAGCGTTCTGATGGCAATATTGGGTGGATTGACCCTGCTAACGGGACGTAATCCCGCACAATATTTCAGCCTTTTATTTTCGCAATGCGGCTTAGCGTTGACCCCGTCTCTCTTTGAGAGTATGGGAGCGGCGAAATCAAATCTATAGGGATATAAAGCCCTATGGCGCGCACAAACAATGAAGTAAGACATGAGCCAAGACATACTCTTTTATGCCGATGGCGTGCTATGTGATATACATGTCAGTAGCAAGAAGCAGCTATTCCAAGACATGGCTTCTACATTGCTGGAGATGGCCACGTTTGAGGGTCATGACATTGCTTGCCGGGATATCGTCTCGGCGGCGTCTGAGAGAGAACGTCTAGGCTCGACAGGTGTTGGTACAGGCGTGGCTCTCCCACATGCGCGCATAGACGGTATTGAGAGTGTTCACGCTGTTTTTGCGCGTCTTGAGACCGCCATTGATTATGACGCGGTTGATGAGCGTCCTGTGGATTTGGTCGCGCTATTGATCGCGCCTATCGAGGCTGGAGGCGCGCATCTACGCGCGCTTGCAAAAGTTTCGCGTATGCTCCGCCGTGAAGATATGCGGGCTCGTCTGCGGGCCGCACCTAATGCTGAGAGTCTTTTTACGATCCTAACGGAAAATCAGGCCGCAGATAACGCTGCGTGAGGATATGCGGGATTGCCCGCAACGCAGCGCTCTGTCATAAAATTATCATGCGAAGAGGTTAACTCGCATAAAAACTGGAGTTAACCTGTGCCTAATAATGATATCTCTATGAGTGGAGAAAAACCTGATATGAGCCCCGAGAGCGACAAGCGGTATTTTAACAGAGAGCTGTCCTGGCTTTTCTTTAATAGCCGTGTCTTGGAAGAAGCTCAAAACCCGGATGTTCCCCTGCTGGAACGGGTACGGTTTCTCTCAATTTCGGCCTCTAATCTTGATGAATTTTATATGGTGCGTGTCGCGGGGCTACGCACACAAGTTCTGGCGGGGATGAGCGAACCTAGCTTTGACGGCTATACGCCGACACGCCAATTAGAGAAAATTGCCAAACGCGTGCGCAAAATCAAAAAAGCGCAAGGTCAATGTTGGCGTGAGCTGCGCAAAGCGCTGACCAAAGAAAATTTGAACGTCAAATCTTTAACGGATCTCTCAGACTCTGAGCGCGAAGAGTTAGCGCTGTATTACGCGCAAAATATCCTGCCGCTCCTAACCCCTATGGCTGTGGATCCGGCTCATCCCTTTCCGCATATTCCAAATCTAGGATTTGGTATGGTTCTGGGATTAAAGCGTAAGAAGCGCTCTGATTCAATTTATGCGCTCATCACTGTTCCGGCCCATGTCCCGCGTTTTATCGCTCTGGGGAAGAAGCAGCGCGTTATCGTGATGATTGAAGACGTGCTTGAGCATTTCTCCCCTGCGCTGTTCCCCGATGTAGAGGTCACGGCTCAAGGCGTATTCCGTATTACCCGTGACAGCGACATCGCTGTGGACGAAGAGGCGGAAGACCTTGTCAGGCATTTCGAATTTTTGATTAAAAAGCGCCGCCGCGGCCGCGTTATTCGCCTTGAGATGAATGAGGATATCAGCCCTGATTTGAAAAACTTCCTGATTGAAAGTTTTGAATGCTGGGATGAAGATATTCAAACAACTGACGTCATGCTCGGTTTAAGCGATTTGTCCGGTCTTATTACAAAGACCCGTCAAGATTTGCTCTTTGCGCCCTTCCAAGCCCGTTTCCCGGAACGTATTCGCGAATTTGATGGAGATTGCTTTGCGGCTATCGCGGCCAAAGATATTCTCGTTCATCATCCTTATGAAGAATTTGATGTCGTCGTGCAGTTCTTGGAACAAGCCGCGCTGGACCCAGATGTCGTCGCGATTAAACAAACGCTTTACCGAACCTCAGAGGACAGTCCGATTGTCAAAGCGCTGATAGAAGCCGCTGAACGGGGCAAGACTGTGACGGCTTTGGTCGAGCTTAAAGCGCGTTTTGACGAAGAAACAAATCTGCGCTGGGCGAGGGACTTAGAACGGGCTGGCGCGCAAGTTGTTTACGGATTTATCGATTATAAAACCCACGCCAAAGTGTCCTTGGTTGTGCGCAAAGAGGGGCAGGGTCTTAAGTCCTACACCCATTTAGGTACAGGAAATTACCACGCGCAAAATGCGAAGGTTTATACAGACCTTGCCTTGTTCACGGCGGACCCGGCTATGGGCCGCGATGTCGGCAAGCTCTTTAATTATGTCACAAGCTATTCGGCTCCGCGCGATTTGGAAAAACTTATCATTGCGCCGACAATGCTGCGGGGACAGCTCTTGGACCTTATTCAAAATGAAATTGATATTGCGCAGGCCGGGGGGCAGGGTGCGATATGGGTCAAGCTCAACGCCTTGGTTGATAGCAAGATTATCGATAAGCTTTATGCCGCGTCCCAAGCCGGTGTGCAGATCGATTTGGTTGTGCGCGGCATATGCTGCCTGCGGCCAGGTGTTGAAGGCTTGTCAGAAAATATCCGCGTTAAATCCATTATCGGGCGCTATTTGGAACATTCGCGAATTGTCTGTTTCGGAAATGGCGATGCGCTGCCGAATGGGAACGCTAAAATATTCTTCTCAAGCGCTGATTGGATGCCGCGAAATTTGAATCGACGCGTTGAAACTTTAATTCCTGTAGAGGCGACAACGGTTCGGAATCAAATTATGAACCAGATTATGGTCGCGAACCTTAAAGACAATACGAATAGTTGGGACCTTCTTCCGACCGGGAAATATGTGCGCAGAGTTACCGAAGACGTGCCATTCTCTGCCCATGAATATTTTATGCAAAACCCGTCTCTGTCAGGACGCGGAAGGTCTCTAAGTATTAGCGCCCCGAGAGAGTTAAACGCGCCCGCGCGTAAGTCCCGCAAAACTGCAGTTAATAAAGCCAGCAATGCGGCCTGAACCCCGGCTGAAACCTAACCGTGTAGGTGTGTTAGACATTGGGTCTAATTCCGTTCGTTTTGTGATTTATGAGCTGTTTGGCGCGCATTTTTCGCCTGTCTACAATGAAAAGGTTTTGGCAGGGTTAGGCCGTTCGCTCAAAGCCTCAGGTAAGCTCTCGGAAAATGGTAAAGCCTTAGCCTTTGATAATTTGCTTCGCTTTAAAACTATCGCCGATGCGCAAGGCATAGGCGAGCTTTTAATCGGCGCGACAGCTGCGCTTCGAGTGGCCCAAGATGCGCCTGAATTTATCGCAAAGGTTAAAGATGAGATCGGATTGGATATTACGCCCATAAGCGGGGAAGAAGAAGCGCGGCTGACCGCGATGGGGATGCTTGCCGCCGATCACCGTGCGCAAGGCTTAGCGGCTGATTTGGGCGGAGCCAGTCTGGAATTTGTGCAGGTGCAGGACAATGTCGTCGCCGAAGGGGTCAGCCTCAAGCTTGGGCCTTTCGAAATGCTCGGGAGCTCTCCGGCATGTGCAGATAATTTCACTGATAAAGATATCCGCGCTAAAATAGAAAAGAAGCTGGGCAAAGTGGACTTGACGCCCTTTAAAGGCAAAGCCCTTCACTTGATTGGCGGGGCATGGCGCGGTTTGGCGGCTATCCATCAGAAGCGCGAGAGTTATCCCATGCGGACATTGCAAGCTTACCGCTTGTCCCCTCAAGATGCCCAAGATTTGGCGCAATGGGCCTTTGGCGCGGGCCGCGAGGAGATATTGGCCTGGCCCGGCATTAGTGAACGCCGCGCGGAAACATTGCCCTATAGCGGTTATCTGCTGGATATGATTATGGCGCGCATGCAGCCCAGTGTTGTTATTATCTCAACAACCGGACTGCGTGAGGGCCTGGTCTATGACGCTATGGACCCAAAATTGCGCGAGCGTGACAGCCTGATGGATGGATGCCGCGATTTAGCGCGCGGTAATTTACAGGCTGTGCATTTTGCAGACCCGCTTTATCAATTTCTTGAGGGCGCAGCCGCCCATTTCCCCGCATTCTTTCCAGCAGAAAATGAAAACCGCCTAAGGAAAGCAGCGTGCCAGCTTGCGGGTATCGGGAAGGGGCTGCACCCCGATTATCGCGCGGACCTTGTCTTTGACGATGTTCTTTACGCTCCGATTGCAGGGCTGACCCATCAAGAACGGGCTTATCTCGCGCTTATTCTATTTTCCTCTTACACGGGCAAGTCTTTACCTAAGAATAGTGCGGCTGTTGAAGCGTTGCTTAGTGACGAAGCGCGGCTTTATGCGCGCACTTACGGCGCGGCTATGCGGCTGGCGATTGTCGCGACAGGGCGCTCTGCTGATTTATTATCGTGGTTTACACTCTCCGTCCAAAAGGGGCAGCTAAGCCTGACCGTTGAACCGTCAAATTCTGCGCTTTTATCCGAACGCGTGGCTTACCGCCTCGAAAAACTCGCGCAACTCAGCGGTTTGTCTGTCAACAAGGCATAAAAAAACCGCCCAACACGGAGCGGCTTTTCTAAGATTTTATGTGTTTATCTGTATTGCTGTGTGCGCGTTGTCCGCAATCCGGATATACCATGGCTCTCAATAGAGCGCTGCCAAGCCAGAAACTCTTCAGACGATAAGCCATAGCGGCTGCAAGCACTTTCAAGTGTTAAAAGTCCACCACGAACAGCCGCAACAACTTCGGCCTTACGGCGAATAACCCAGCGGACAGTGTCCGGCTTAGGCAAATCTGCCAGAGTTAAAGGGGTCCCTTCGGGCCCAATCACCACATTCTCTCTTTTTATTTTACGGTCTGACATTTATGCCGCCCTCTTCGTTATTATTATTAGTGTGCAAAGCTATAGAGCGGGGGCGTTAAAAAGAGTTTAAAGGGATGCAAAAAAACGTAATAAAAACAGTTGTTTACGAAGGTTAACAGAATCAGGATTACCGTTAATAAAGGTTTACAGAAACTCTAGGGAATTGATTCTATTGAGTCTTTTATAAGGCAGAGTTGCAAGAGGTGTATCGACTTGGAACAAAAGGCTACCTATATGGGCCTTGGATTTAGGAAAATTATTTCTCGCCAGCTGGATTGAAAGGCCCAAAATGAGCGTATCAAACGTCATATCTGTTAATTCTCTTGGTTTTGAGAAGCCAGAATCCGACACGCGCGTCGTTGTCGCGATGAGCGGCGGGGTGGATAGTTCTGTCTGCGCGGCGATGCTCGCCCGTGAGGGTTATGAAGTGATTGGCGTGACGCTGCAGCTCTATGATCACGGCGCGGCGATACAAAAAGCCAAAGCCTGTTGCGCGGGGCAAGACATCTATGATGCTAAGCGTGTCGCCGAAATGATGGGCTTCCCGCATTACGTTCTGGATTATGAAAGCAATTTCCGTGAGCAAGTGATTGAAGACTTTGCCGATACTTATCTTATGGGTTCTACGCCTATCCCTTGCGTGCGCTGTAACCAGACGGTCAAATTTAAAGACCTCTTAGCTGTGGCCAAAGATTTAAATGCCGATTGCATGGCGACAGGGCATTATATTAAGCGCGTCATGGGCGAGGAGGGGCCAGAGCTGCACCGCGCCCATGATTACGGCAAAGACCAAAGCTATTTCCTCTTTGCGACCACGCGTGAGCAGCTGGACTTTCTGCGCTTCCCCCTGGGCGGTATGGAAAAATCCGAAACCCGTAAGCTCGCCGTGGATTTAGGCCTTAACGTGGCGAGCAAGCCTGATAGTCAGGATATATGTTTTGTCCCAACGGGCAAATATACCGACGTGATAGAAAAGATAAGACCTAACGCCGCTGTGCCGGGCGACATTGTGCATATGGATGGACGCGTCTTAGGGCAGCACCGCGGGATAATGTATTACACCATCGGACAGCGCCGCGGTTTGGGCCTGCCTGACGGCTCTGGGGCCAACCCACTATTTGTGGTGCGCATAGACGCCAAGACTAATCAGGTCGTAGTCGGGCCGCGAGAGACGCTGCAGCGCGATAAAATCTGGCTAACCGATATTAACTGGATAGGCGCGGGCGATTTTGGCCCTAAATTGGACGGTATGCCGCTCAATGTGAAAGTGCGCTCGACCCGTCCGCCTGTGCCCGCCACATTTCGCCTGCGCGGCGGGGATGTCATTATCGAGCTGGCTGAGCCGGATGAAGGTATCTCGCCGGGGCAAGCTTGTGTGTTTTACGCCGCTGATGAAAAAGCGGCAAGAACTCTTGGCGGTGGGTGGATAGTGCGCACGGAATAGTCTAAAGATTACGCTCTGGGATAAGCTCGTATTAGGCAGAAACTAAAAATATGCATCACATACGTGAAGACAATCGTAAATTAGTGGAATCCCTAGGATACAATTTCAATCCAAATCTACCGCTAACAGAAAGTGTTGAAGTTTCTAAGAGTTCTCAAGAAATTGAGAATCGTTTACTGACATTGCATGCAATTGTCGCCTTTTCTTATGGATGTCCAAAAACAAAGGTTAAGGCTTGGTTAGAGCATAACGAGCTTATCGAGGAGCTTACGAGTCTTGAATATGAGCACTTATTTGGAAGCTCGTCATTACCAGAAGCAAGATTTAAATGGCAAGTAGAAGCTTTGTGGACATTGGCGTGGAGCGTAAGTCTTGTAGATGAATTAGATTTTTCCACAGAATGCTCAGATAACTTGATAGATTTACTTCCAGATATTTTAAAAATTGAGCCTCTTGATTGGTTTAATCGTAAAATAAATTTACGAGATGCAAATGAGATTTTGTCTAAGCTTGATTTAGCGTATTGTATTCATTGGGCTGTAAATCATAGAAAGTTATCAAATATTCCAAATATTCCGAACAAGCCGATGGTGCAAGACGGTGTAATTGTGGAAAGACGTTGGGCTTTGGAGTGGATAATTGGTAAAGATGAATGGGATGATGTACAATTAGATACCTGATGACTTACCTGCGTGTTTTACGCCGCTGATGAAAAAGCAGCAAGAACGCTCGGCGGTGGGTGGATAGTGCGCACGGAATAGTCTAAACGGTCTGCAAGGGTGAAAGCCTAATAACACAAATCGGAGAAAAATAATGGCTATAATGAAATCAATCGAAGTCATGAGCGAGAGTTCAAAATCTTTTGAAGACGCAATTCAAGTTGCTGTCGACCGTACGGCTAAGACTGTCAAAGACATTCAGTCGGCGAATATCAAGAATATGAAAACCACGATTAAGAACGGAAAAATCGATAAGTACCGCGTGAACGTAAAAATTACATTCAAAGTCGGCGATTAAACCTTTTAATAAACAGACTATCTCCGCCGGGCTCAGTCTGGCGGGCTTTATGAGAGGCAGGCATGCAAGATCAAACAGCTATACTCATTGTTGTGGGCTTAGCAGCCGTATTTTTCGGCCTCTGGCTTTTCTCATCCCGGCAGAAACGAAAGTTTGAAGAGGAGCGCCGTCAGCGCAAACTCAATATTGAGCGCCTCAAAAATGAGGCGCGCAATAAGCAAGACGCCAGTAGTGAAGAGAGCTAGGTCTAATTCAGGTTCAGCTTTAATGAGTTGTAAATAACGAAATGTTTGGTTTCAAAGCATCAGCGTGATAAATTATCATATTTCATTTCACATTTAGACATTAACACTTATATTGTAATTATGGATAGCCGGTACAAAACTAATCACGAAGACTTAGAAAAGGTTGTTTCAAGTTATTTGAAACAAGAGCTAAATGTCAATTTAAGTTCATTTAAGATTGAAAATGTTGATCTTTATAATGACGACTTTATCATAGAATTAAAAGTGTCGTTGACTCCTAGAAAACTACCCAAAGACTTTATGTTGAGATTGGTATCTTTTACAGCAAAAGCTATTCGAGAATCCGGCGAAACCCGTTACCCAATCGTAAGACCACTTCTTTCGCGTGGCCAAAAAGTTGCTGCGTAGTTGCACCGCAACTTAATAAAAACAGCAAATGCCTTAGCGAGAAGAACGCCAAGCCGTCCTTTAAATTCTGACAGTCGCCGTGCCATCAGCACTGCATATTATGCAATGTTTCACTGCTTGTGTAAATTTTGTGCTGATAATTTTATTGGATCTGTCAGAGCAGGACGAACAGAACGCGCGTGGGCACAGACATATCGGGCATTAAATCATGGCGCCGTCAAGAATGCCTGTAAAAGATGGGTTGAGCAATTAGGTACGGGTGCAGGGTTCCCTCAAGAAATATTGGATTTTGCAGATTTTTTTGTCACAATGCAACAAGCGCGTCATGATGCAGATTATAATCCGCTGAAAAGATATACGCGGCAAGAGGTGCTTTTACTAATTTCTGGGGCTCAAATCGCTATTTCAAATTTTGAGTCTGCTGACCTCAGACATAAGAAAGCGTTTGCTGCCCTGATTTTATTTGGTAGCCGGAAGTAATTTTGGCCTCCTTGTCAAAGTGTTGGCACAAAGTCAAAATAGAGCGCTTGAAAGACAGATTCACAAATACAGTAAGGCGACCTCGCATAGTTCCCGAGTCAGTATAGCTCAGCTATCACAAACCCTGCACAGACTTTTACTACGTAGCGGTAATTGCGGGGTTTAATGCGGATTTACCTGATGATTAAGCGAGCGCTGTTTTAAACAGAGCGAGTTTTCGCTCCCAGGCTTTATTCGCCATGGCTTCATTATAGACCGCAGAATCTGGCGGGCACCATCCGTGCTTCGTGCCTTCATAGACTTCGATTTCCGCCTTCATATCCGCCGCTACGAATGCATCTTTCAAAATTGTTTTACTTATTGGGTCGCGCTCATCATCATTTTCGGCAACCGCGATGAGGTAGCTCGCCTGCATCTCAGGGATAAGCAGATGCGGACTATTGTCTTTATCTGTCGCGAGGCCGCCGCCATGAAAGGACGCGCCTGCGCGTACGCGGTCGGCTCGCTCATGCGCTGTGAACATGGTGATAGGCCCGCCCATGCAATAACCTGTCGTGCCAATCCCGCGCGTTATATCCACGGCGTCTTGTCCATCCAGCCAGTCAACATAGGCATTGGCATCAATGCGGTTATGCTGCTCGGTCATAGCGCGGCGATAAGGAATGATTTTCGCGCGAATTTCAGGGTCGCGAAAGTTCTGCCCCGGCTCAACCAGAGGGCCTTTGACCGAACGATAATAAGGATTGACTACCAAAGCGGCATAGCCGTCTCCTGCTAATCGTTTCGCCATCATTTTAAAGGCGGGCCGCAGGCCGACAATATCAGGCCAGATAAGCACGGCGGCATGGGCGCCTTTGGACGGGTGGGCGAAATAAGCATCAGCCATACCGTCCGGTGTTTCTATCTCGACATCGGATTCAGTAATGCCCGCCGCCGCTTCGCCGGGCGCGCAGCCTGCAAAGGCGAGGGATATCGCCGCGCCGCCAGCCATGAGATTAAAATCCCGCCGCGTTACTTGTTTTTTGTAAAATCCTTGATTTTCCAGCTCGGTAATATCATCGCACATATCTCGTCCTCCTATTACTGGTTTCGACCCTCTACATAAAGCTTCGCCTCAACTGAACTGTAACGCAAATAATTTCTTTGTGACCGTCATCACAGATACCAATGCCAATTCATGCAATTATGAGTCAAATTTCAAAGGAGAGACTTATGATGTCTATAAAATTTATAATTTCAAGTGTCGTTATGGCTATGACGGTAGCTGCTTGCTCACCTACCGACGTAGAAATCCGTAACAGTCAAAAAGTTTCAGATATGTCAGCACAACTAATTGCGGCGGCCAAAAACTCCAAATTACCTCAATCCACACGTGTTACGGTCAACACTAAAGGTGAAATGCTTATGACTCCTATAAGCGACGCACGGCCAGGTTTTTTCAATGACATAGAGTTAGCGTCAAGCACGGCAACTTATGTTGATTGCGATACGAACGGCGTTCATACGTCGACGGCTTGCGAAACGGACAGTTGTGTAACTAATGCTATAGCTGACTGCAGCGGTACAGTGGAATGGTGCGCGCAGTAGCTAAGAACCTACATTATAGTAAGCTCTGACAGCAAGATTTTCCAATCCTAACAAGGGCAGGCGTAACGCAGCATAGACTTTCAGAATTTGCAGCCATACGGCATGTTTAAAGCTCAGAGCCCGAGGATAGGTTTTCTAATGCCCACTCCCTAGCCGTCCCGTAATCACGCTGTAATCAGCGGCGACTTCATATTCCGGGTCGTCATCAGAGTCGATGATGAGCTGTCCGGCGCGGTTGAGCAGCTTATGACAATCGCGCGTTAGGTGGCGCAGACGAATAGCTTTCCCCGCCTGCGTATATTTATCGGCCAAGGCTTCAATCGCTTGCAGGGCCGATTGATCAACGACGCGGCTATTGTTAAAATCGACAATGACTGTATCCGGATCGTCTTTGATGGTGAAAAGCTCATTAAAGCCTTCAATGGAGCCAAAGAAAAGCGGCCCTTCGAGCTTATAGATTTTCGTCTCGCCATCTGTTTCCGTATGGGCGTCAATGCGGCGGGCGGCGTTCCACGCATAGGCCAATGCTGACACAATCACGCCGACAATAACGGCCACGGCGAGGTCATGCCAAACCGTGACGACGGTGACAAGGATTATGACGAGCGCGTCGGTCAGCGGGATGCGGCGCATAATGGTCAGGGACTGCCACGCAAATGTCCCGATGACGACCATAAACATGACGCCGACCAGCGCGGCCAGAGGAATCCTCTCAATCAAGCCTGACCCGAAGAGGATAAAGGCGAGTAGAAAGAGTGCCGCTGCAATGCCGGAAACCCGTGTGCGCGCGCCGGATTTAATATTGATCATGGATTGGCCAATCATGGCGCAGCCGCCCATGCCGCCAAAGAAGCCCGTGACCGTATTTGCCACGCCTTGGGCGACACATTCTTGCGATGCGCCGCCGCGCTCTTCTTTAATCTCGCCAACAAGGTTGAGCGTGAGCAGGCTTTCAATCAGGCCAATGGCGGCGAGGATAAGCGCGTAAGGAAAGATGATTTCAAATGTCTCGAAATTCAGCGGCACAGTTGGAATATGAAAACTCGGCAAGCCGCCTTTAATCGAGGCTAAATCGCCGACCGTTTGCACATCAAGCTTCAGCGCCAAGACTAATCCCGTCACAATCCCAATGCCGAGTAGCGGCGCTGGAATGGCTTTGGTGACTTTCGGCGCGGCCCAGATAAGGACCATGGTCAGCACAACAAGGCCAATCATCAGCATGAGCGGCGTGCCCGTCAGCCATGTGCCTTCTAAGATATGAAACGGGCCGTAATGCCCGCCGGGAATGCGCTCAGGCGGGGCGGATTGAAATTGGGAGAGCTGCGCCATGCCAATAACAATGGCCAGCCCGTTGACAAAACCGAGCATGACGGGATGGGGGACAAGGCGAATAAATTTACCCCAGCGAAACACCCCCGCCAAGATTTGCATAATCCCCATCAGCACAACGGTGGCGAAGAGATATTCCACGCCGTGATCCGCGACGAGCGCGACCATGACGACGGCGAGCGCGCCTGTCGCGCCTGAAATCATACCAGGACGTCCGCCAATCAACGCGGTAATTAGCCCAACGATAAAAGCGGCATATAGCCCGACAAGCGGCTCCACGCCCGCGACAAAGGCAAAGGCTATGGCTTCGGGCACAAGCGCCAAGGCCACGGTTAGGCCTGCCAAAATCTCAACCTTGGAACGGTTAAAATTAAACGTCATCGGCCCCTCGCGGCGGCGCGCAGGAACGCTAATGCGGTCAGCAAAGGCAGAGAGTGTAGAACGGATCACAGGGAAGTCTTTCGGATTACGTCTTTTGGCAGATGGGGGTCTATAAGCCGCGCGGTCTATAGGGAAGGGGGCACAGGCGCAAGGACGTAATGCCTGCAATCAAAGTGTCCGTAATTGAGAATGTCCAGTGATAGTCACCAAGCTCCAAGCAAATGATGTGAGTGAACAGAGTGAAGTCTCTTATGCGGGGTTGGCATAGAGTAAAAGCACTTTATATTTCGATCAGAACATTCCAAGCATTGCATAGTTCTTACTCCGCGGTGAAGTAAGGCCCACTCGTGGTGGTTTCACCCACATCATTCAGTCTGTTTGAGGAGGAGATGTATTGAAAATTAAGTGAACTCAAAAATATACATCATAGCTTCATCTAATAGCAGCTTAAATTCACAGGTATTATAGTTTCAGAGTATTGTGTTGTGCCCAATGACTCCTAAGTTGCATATGCAAACTGAATTTAAGAATGAAAGATTGGGCGGCAAAATGAATATCCCTAATAATCTGAAATTAGTGAAACGTAAGCGAAGATTAAGTCTCACAACGCGGCCTTCTTATGCTGCCTTTCTAATGAGTTATCTCTCCATTCTATTAGTAGTTTTGGGAAACTTATATGTTATTGATCTTATGGGCCCTTTAGAAATAATGCCCCTTTGAACATAGTTTCTATCTGCATCGTTATAATAATCCTGGCTCGACTTTTCCATTATAAGTTTTTCTACCGCTATGACTTGCTCGAAGGTAGATCCGTTAGTACTAGAACTGGGCTACTAGGCTTAACGTTCAGAGAATATGATCTTGACTATGTATCTATACAATTGAATCAAACATTGTTGGCGAAAATCTTTGGATTTGGCAATATTACGTTTGAAAAAGACCAAACCAGTGGAACTCGATGGTTCGCTATCTCTAATGCACCAGATGTACTTGATTATATTCAATCCCTCAAAGCTGGTGTTGAGACATTTCCTACCTCTACAAGGGAGGGAGCAAAACTCTCTCTGGCACCTGCTTCTAACAGCGAGCTAAATTATGGTTCAGCAGAAACCATAAAAACTGTTAACCAAATTCCAATGGACTCAAGTCTGAAAAAATCAACATCAAAGGCTTACGATGGGGATTTAAAACCGCAGGATATTCCTGAACCAACTACTTTTGAAGAGGGGCTTGCATGGATCGAACGCATTACGCCATCGTTTGATTCAACTCGGCGAGGCGCTCCAGAAATTATGGAAGAAGTTAAACGCCTTTACCCTCCAAATAAGAAGAAAACTCAAACTTTCCAAAAATCAGTTACGATTGATATGCCAATCGAGCTTGTCTGGTACCAAGTATTAAGCTTTGCAGAATATCCATATTGGCAGTTTGGGAGGGCTGAATTATTCAGCAAACTTCCTGACCCCTTCTACATAGGTGTTAATTTAAACTCGAAAAAGAAGCCCTCTGAAAATGATAAAGACGGTGACTCATCTTATCATACAGTTTTAGAATGAGTTTTAAATAGCAATCCTGATAACAGAATTTTTTCAACTTATACAGGTTTTGGCTACTGTTTTAATTTAACTCAAGTTAGCAAAACTAGCACAAATTTGCTATTTTCGAGAACCAGCTATGTCAATTCAACACTGTTAAATTTTACTTTTTTTATTGTTGGTCTATTTCAAAAAGAAAAAGGAGCGTGGAGTAATGCCCATTATGCGGAACAAGAGTTAGATCGATTTGTTCGACGTTGTGAAGGGTATAATTATTTTCCCATTGAAACTCAGAAGTGGGTGAAATCACTAAATCAAAATTGATAGCGAAATTTAAGCTAGGTTAACGAAAAACTTTGAATAATTCGGCATCAAATTTTTTCCTCATACGATGTTATTTGTCAACGGCGGAGTAAAAACCTACCAGACGGCGGCATAAAAGTAGGCCACTGTAGCGGCGGCATAAAGCTGTCGCGGGCGGTGTAAAAGTCGTCCAGTTTGTCGGGTAATTTGAGGCGGTCTAAGTTTTAGCCAATCGGGCTTTGCTTTGCGCGAGACGGTAACTATCCCCATTCATCTCTAAAATGCTGACGTGATGGGTAAGCCTGTCAAGCAATGCCCCCGTCAGGCGTTCTGTACCGAAGGTCTCTGTCCATTCCTCGAACGGTAGATTGCTGGTGATCAGAGTTGACCCGCATTCGTAGCGTTGGGAGATCAGTTCGAACAGAAGCTCGGCCCCTGTTTTAGATAGGGGCACAAAGCCAAGTTCATCAATGATCAAGAGCGACACCTTGGCGAGGGACTTTTGCAATCTGAGAAGCCGTTTCTCGTCCCGTGCCTCCATAAGCTCATGCACTAGAGATGAGGCTGTGATGAGCCTGACGGTCAGCCCTTTCTGGCAAGCCGCAAGACCTAGGCCGAGCGCGATATGGGTTTTACCCGTGCCTGATGGGCCGAGGACAATGACATTCTCGCGCCGCTCTATCCAGCCGCAACGGGCCAAATCAGCCACTTGTAATTTGTTCAAAGACGGGATGACTTTAAAATCAAAGCTATCGAGTGTTTTAATCGCCGGGAACTTAGCAGCCTTGATTTTGCGCTCGATCATGCGCCGCTCTCGGTCGATTAACTCAAGCTCCGTCAATCTGGCCAGATAGGCAACGTGGCCGACGTCTTCACGGGCGCATTGGCGCGCCAGCTTATCATGCTCACGCAGGAATGTTGGAAGCCGCAGGGTCTTAAAGGTGGCTCGCGAGCAAAACAGCCGGGACAGGCTGAGTGATTGGATCGCTCATGAGTTGGCTCCAGACAGAAGGCCTGCGTAGTGGGCCGCTCTTGTTGTCTGTATGTTGGTGCGCGGTAGGAACGGATAAATACTCATATCAAGCCGAGCGGGCCGCCGCTCGACCCGGCACAGGACCAGATGTCGTATGGCATCAAAGCTGATAGCGCGGCGCATCAGAGCATCTTTGATGGCTGCGTGAACGATCTCCATGTCAAAGCGCTCCAGCAATCGCAGAACCTGCACATACTCCCGCTTGCCAGCGGCCCCAGATCGACGTTCTGATATCCGCTGTAAGGCCATAAATGCTTTAGGCAGTTCCCAACCTTGCAGAGGAGCAGCTTGATCTAACGCATTTATCTTACGCTCGATGAGCGGCAGGTAATGGAGCGGATCAAAGATAATATCTGCGGATGCATAAGAGCGTGTGTGAACGGCGATCACATCGGTTTTATGGCCAATGACAACTTTATCGACAAAGCCTTTGATCCAGACATCCTGATGGCCATAACGAACAGGAACAGAGTAATCATTGCTTTTATATCTCACAACCGAGGTGGACGTAACGCGCCCACTGCGTTGATCACAGGCTTCAAACGGGGCGGCAGGTAATGTGCTCATAGCGCCTAAGTCACGCACAAGCCGCTGCGCAATGCTCTCCCTATGGCCACGCAAGACATCGCTTTGCCGCCTGCGGCACATGTCTTCTAGATAATCATTGAACGCCTCAAGACTATCAAAGCGCGGTATGGGTACCATGAAGTTACGTCTGGAGAAGCCGACCAGCCCTTCGACCTTACCCTTGTCATTGCCCTTCCCAGGGCGGCCATAGCGGTCCTGAATCACATAGTGCGATAACATAGCCGAGAAACGGTCGGTGCGGTTACGTGTTCCATCAAGCATGATCTTCGCAACCAAGCAGCGGTCATTATCATAGACGATAGACAGCGGCACAGCCCCAAAGAAGGCGAAGGCATGGACATGCCCGTCAAGCCAGGCCTCTGTGTTGGCCCGGTGATAAGCGCGTATATAAGATCCGTCGCTGTGCGGTAAGTCCAATGCGAAGAAGAACACCTTCTGCTCCACACCCGCGATGATGGCCCTTGCTTCCCCAAAATCTGCCTGAGCATGGCCTGGCCTGTGAGAGAGAGGCACAAACATCTCTTGGCCGCCCCGCTTTTGCTCCCGGATGTAATCCTTCACAATCGTGTAGCCACCTGTGAACCCACACTCGTCTTTTAACCGGTCAAACACCCGCTTGGCCGTATGGCGCTGCTTACGGTGCCTAGCCCTATCCTCCAAAAGCCATTGATCTATCTACTCGGTAAATGGATCCAGCTTCGGCCGGTGGATGGGCGCTGTCCTGCGATAACCAGGCGGCTCGGAATAGGTCAACATCTTATGCACGCTATCTCGGCTAATCCCAAACTGACGGGCTATCTCTCTTCCGCTAAGCCCGTCTTGATAATGCGCACGGCGCACACGTAAATATATCTCCACTGTGAAAATCTCCCGGCCCTCCTCAAAAACAGAAAGACCTTAAACTGGACGACTTTTACACCGCCGTTCACAGCGAAAAGTCTCTCTTAGCCCAGATCCGATCCTGTGCCATAGGCGCTGAAATCAGACAGGATGTTGGTCAAGGCATTGGTCAGCCATCTTTGTGGATTGACGCCGTTCAGCTTGCAGGTCTCGATGGGTGAGTGGCAGATAGCTGCGCTTTTGCTGCCTTTTTCTGAACCAAAGAACAGGTAGTTCTTTCGGCCAAGTCACACTACGTCACATAAACAAGAATTGACTTCGAATGCAAATATGTGATTATAGACTTACTATGATTATAAAACGATTTTCGCGGAAATGACTCATTCTAGTAAACCTAAACAGATGAAACCCCGTATAGTTCGTTATGCGGATCTAGTACCATGCTTTGACGCCTTTATTGACACACGCACGCCGGGGTCGAACATGAAAGAGAACTTCACCATTATCGGGCCAGGCGTGTCTGAAAACCCGAACCAACATGTCCATATAGAGGAGCCGCACGGGTTTAACATTGGCGGCGCTAGACAGCCGCCGCGGTGCGTAAACTCTCAACATAGCCATGAGACGGACGAGGTTTTTTTTGTCCATTCCGGAACATGGTCTTTTAATCTTGGGGAATTTGGCGAGGATGCGAAAATCACCCTCCGCCCCGGTGATTTAATTTCCATACCGACACATATATTCAGAGGGTTTGAAAACATCGGCGATGACATCGGCTATCTCTGGGCCGTGCTTGGCAAAGATGATCCTGGACATGTGCTTTGGGCACCGGATGTTTTTGAAATGGCTAAGAAGTACGGTTTGGTTTTGTTGGAAAACGGGACTCTTATTGATACCACTGAAGGTGAAACCGTTCCCGAGGGCGCGCGCGTTATGCCCGTGACTAGCCGACAAGAAATCGATAAATTGCAGGTGATGTCTAATGACGGATTGCGCAAATGCTGCGTCA
>ENA-ORXM01002419-ORXM01002419.1-marine-metagenome-genome-assembly--contig:-NODE-2419-length-21742-cov-46.875329_pt1 | contig 21742 bp, 14 predicted proteins | sample MGYA00237867_ERZ511480 | MGnify/ENA primary metagenome ERZ511480 (study PRJEB26309, sample SAMN06266103) | marine metagenome | isolation source: Algal blade | place: United Kingdom:Sidmouth, United...
CGGATCATTTGTTGCGTGGCGATTTGCTGGCATTGGCCCAACGGCATCAGGATGCGGGGATCGATAGCGCGCTGCACGATGATTATATGGTGTCGCATTGGGCACCGACTTTTGTTGTTTATCTGTTGACTAGCCGTTAACGGAATGTACGTATCGTAGACGAGATGATTCCTGACCATATCCAGCGGCTCAAGGTCAACTAGATTGTGGGTATTGCGGACCTGGCGCGCGTGGAGTTTTAGGCAGGGTCTGTGTGAGGACCTTATACAAGCTCGTGGATCTGACCATCTTGCTCATAATAGTTAATGCGAGATTTACGCACGAGGATCACTTTCCCTAGCCGTGATGCTCTAGATTTGAGTTCGGGATGATTCAACAGTTGCCGCAGGATATCGGGCAGCAATGGCGCATCGGCTTGATTCATCTCAATTGCGACCACCGAGCAATTTGGATGTGCTGGGATCTTTTGCCAAAAATCGCTTGCATTAATCGTAGCAAAAATTGGTCGTTGGGCAGCATGCAGCAAAGTCGCAATATTGTCATCTTTGATCACGCTACTGGGCCTCAATGCGAGAATGTCAACAACCGTCCCTGAATACCATTCCGGCACAGACCAAGCATGGTTACGCACTCGAATCTTTGTGTGATCTGTGCCGGGGACGTAGGGAATAGTTAGATGTCGAAAGTCACTCAGGATGTGACGCACTCTTTGCCCACGAACACCTCAGCTATGCCTACTCACGCAACAGCAAACTCAGTATACTTCCGTTCCCGTGGATGATGAAACGCTAGCACAATATCCTCGCGTGGCACACCCGCAGCAAGCAACTCATTCGCAAAGCCTTCTTCCGTCCAATCAATCTCAATCCAAATTTTGTCATCAGCCAAACGGATATAGAGCGACGTAGTCCAAATGCGCTCAATATCGCGCCAGCCAATCGTGTGGACAAAATAGTGGCCCTGTTTTTCATCGAAGACCGTAATGCAGTCGATACCATCCCGTTTCGATCCGTTGATCCAATCAACGCGCTCAGTCAATAAATTTTGAACAACCGCCTGATATTCAGTTAGTTTTCTATCCATGAGATAATCGCCTCCAAATTTTCATCGACTACGAGTAGCGAAACTTTATTGAATTGAAACAACATCTGAATTGCGTCACTTTGTGACAGCTTGGCATAAGCCAACGTCGTAAGTGCAATATATAACTTTCGCTCCGCTTCAAGCTCACTCAAAAATGCCAAATAAAGTGCATGTTGACCAAGAGCTATCTCAACATCGCGAATAACTGAAGCACCGATAAAACTCTTGACTTCAACGGCAATCTTCTCATGTTCACGCTGCGCGCCGATTAGCCTTTCAGCACCTAAGTCGGTGTATACACTTTTATCTTTATACGTTAAGGTCTATGGGGCATCAGTAATGGTCGACCCATCATTTTCAAGTGCTTTTCGAACCACGTCGTGGATAATGTCTCTTGCTGGCATGATCATATTATACCACATAAAAATGGTAGGTTTCCGACGAATTGATGCCGCCACACCTCTTGACGGCAACCGCCTCTGTCACATATAATCCAGCCAACAATTCTTACTGTATTTATAGACAATGACTCGGCACTCAACCCACACCAAAACTTATGGACCTAACCGGCGAACAGACCGAACAATTGCAAAACGCAATTCTGGACACGTACAACCGCAGCGATCTAGAACAGCTTCTGTCATTCAAGCTTGACGAGCGATTGGACAACATCACTAGCGGCGGCAACATGCGTCAAATCGTCTTCGAGTTGATCGAATGGGCTGGGCGGCGTGGTCGACTTACGGATCTGATCCAAGCTGCCCACGTGGATCGACCGAGCAATTCAGTTTTTGCTGTATTTGCTGGGAAACAGCCGCCGCAAACTGAAGCAGAACCGAGCGGACATCCATCTATTCAAGCGCAACCCAGTCCGTCACCGACACAAACTGCGCCAGTGCAACCAAGCGGCAAGCGCTCGCCCAAACAGATCGTCGGTTTCGTTGTTGGAGCAATTGGGCTGATTGCTAGTGTGCTGACTATTCTCACTTTTTGCCAACCCCAGCGGACAGTTGCACCCTCTGACCTAACACCAACTGCGCTCGCAGAACCAACCGAATTTACCTACAACGTTACGGTTATCGACGACGAAACTGACCAGCCAATCGCAAAAGCCCAAGTGATCATCGAAATTGGTGGTGGCAAAGCACCGCTGGATGAGTTTGCCGACAGCAATGGCTTTGCCCGCGTAGTGGTACCCGCCGCCTTTGCTGAACAGCGTGGGCGACTGGTTGTAAGTAGCGGGGATTATAAAACGTTTGTTCAGGAAATTGATCTCTATTCTGAACGTTTACCGGATGTCATACGCCTAACTCATCGATAAAGATAAGGAGCTGCATTGTGGTTGTTCGTAGGTCACTCTTTTCTATTTATATTATTTTACTTGTGCTATTACTGTGCGCGTGCCTGCCTGAAGGATCCCTGCCTGCGCCTACAGTAGTGTCAGCAAATTTCATTTATACGGTAAGAGTGACAAATGAGATAAATGAACCCATTGTGAATGCTAAAGTAATTATTGAGTTCCGGGGTAGTGTACCTATAGATGGGACCTCTGATAGTAATGGATATGTATCTCTGTCTTTACCCTCTACTGAGTCAGGACAACGCGGTAGTCTAGTTATCGAAGCATCTGGCTATGATTCTAAACGGCAGGACGTCGATCTAAATGAGAATCAGCTTCCAAAAAGATATAATCTCATACAGCAGAGTACTCTGACACCTACGGATACACCAACGCCAGTGCCTACGGATACACCAACACCAGTACCTACGGATACACCAACACCAGTACCTACGGATACACCAACACCAGTACCTACGGATACACCAACGCTATTGCCTACGGATACACCAACGCCAGTGCCTACGGATACACCAACGCCAGTGCCTACAGATACACCGACGCCTGTGCCTACAGATACACCGACGCCTGTGCCTACGTTTACAGCAGCACCAGTGCATACGGCGACTCCTTTACCTGCGGTTATCGTGACACAGGTACCTGCTTCTACTGCAGCACCAAGACCAACATTTACTGTAACGGCATTACCAACTCTTGCACCCTTATCTAGTTATAATATTAGAATACTTGTTCCAGAATGGGGTCAGTCATTTCAGGGATGGGATGATGTACGCTGGTCTTATAATGGCCCATTGCAACCGGGTCAAGGGTTTGAATTGTGTCTTTGGTACATAGGTGGGGACGGAAGACCTGCTGACACACGCTGTCTTGGTGTAGAAGATGCACGTACAACTACCAGCAATACTACCTACCTGGGTAATTATGAATATGTTGCAAAAGATATTTACTTTTCAGATGCACAAATGGTTGCGCAATATTGTGATGCAAAGTATATGCTTGTGATTAGATTGGTTAATCTTGAACCCTATGCTGAGCTAGGTCCAAAATCAGAGGGGGTGCAAATTCAAGTGGCACCATTGCCTAATGGACCATGTGACTAAACAGTAGCTGTCACGAACTAGCTAGCTGCTGGTGATGTCAATAAATGTGAGTATTGCTGCCAAGAGAATACTCTCTAGCCCGAGTTGTCTGCCCGATACCGTACGATTGAAGCGTTAATTTAATCATAGAGCTACCTTATGCTAGCCTCAAAACCTCTCGCCCTCTGCCTGATTACGACAATGATTCTTCTTGGCAGCGGCTGCCAACTGCCCGCAGTGCCTACAGCCAAACCAGCACCAACCGCAACGCCAACCAGCTTCACCTACGGCGTGACCGTACTCGACGCCGAATACAACTCCATCCCCAACGCCCACGTGATCATCGAAATCGAGGGCAAGGCACCGCTAACCGAGTACGCAGATGACAATGGCTATGCACGCATCGTTGTACCCACAACCCACGCCGAGCGCCCCGGACTGCTAAGGGTTAGCGCGGATGGATTTGAAGTCGAAACCCAAAACATCGATCTCTATCAAGATCGCCTGCCCGATACATTTCTGCTGACAACTCGCATTGATGTGCGAGCACCCGGTTTTTGCCCAGCAGACCTTTCGTTTTCGGTTGACTTTGATGGTGCGACAGAAGATGAAACGCTTGTCGTCGTTTCACAGTTTGCGACAACGGATGGCGAAGATCCAGACGACATCACTTCACAAATTGTTGAGGAGATGCGAGACGCGTTGGCACCACACGAAACGATTCGCGTGGAATGGCTCAACTGTGCAATCTTGCAGCGCAATGGCAGTGAAACAGCCATGGGCATCGGTCGTCGTGCGGATATCGATGCCAGCATCGTCATTTGGGGCGTCTACGTTGGAACAGATCGTGAGTCTAAGTTGAACATCTTCTTCGATATCGTCAAAGAAAAAGAGACATATTTAGGAGAAGGGTTTAACCAACGCTTTGGACCCGATTCTATTCAGCCTAGCATGTTTAACTTTATAGCTGATATTGGCACCCAAACTGGACAAGTGGTTGCCTTTGCCGCGGGCTTAACGCTTATTAATGAACGCGAACATCTGGCAGCTGAACCGCATTTCACCACTGCAATCAACGTCGTTAATCAGTCGCTGGCCGATGATATATCTACGGCGCTCCACTTTTTTCGAGGAATAAATTATCTTGGTTTAGGTCGAGCTCTGGAAGCCCAGGATGAGCTTCTAAAAATTGAGCCAAACAATTCGCTCGGTAATGTAACTGAAGATGATCTCTACCCGTATATACTCGTTTCCCTTGGGATGCTTTACTCCCTCCTTGATAACCCGAACCAGGCTCTTGTTTACTATAATCAAGCTCTTCCTCTTCTACCTGATGTCGAAGGCAAAGTAAGCGAGGCGATTGTTCTCAACAACATGGGTGCCGTTTACATTGCTCTTGGAGACCAACAACAAGCCCTCAATTTCTACAATCAAGCTATTCCTATTTTGCGTAAGGCTGATGAGAAATCCTCCCTTGCTACAGTGCTAAATAACGTGGGCCTTATCCATAGCGAGCTCGGGGATCAGCAACAGGCTCTAGACTTCTACAACCAGGCACTTCATTTATTTCAGCAAACTAACTATATAGTGGGTAAAGCCACTACGCTCAATAATATCGGACTTATTCACCTTACACTCGAGGATCAACAACAAGCTCTTAAATTCTATAATCAAGCTCTCGCTATTTATGAAGTAGCTGGTGAAAAAGCTAGCAAAGCTCGCACACTCAATAACATTGGTCGCGCTTATGATTCTCTTGGGAAACGACAGCAGGCCCTTGAGTTTTTTAGCTTAGCACTTCCTCTGAGAAAGAAGGTTGGTGACAAAACAGGTGAAGCCGATACTCTCATCGATATTGGACGCGCCTACGTTACCCTAGGGAATAACCAGCTAGCCCTCGGCTTCTTCGAGCAAGCGCTGCCTATTCTGCGCGAGATAGGCCGAAAAGATGATGAAGCGGATACACTCAATAACATTGGCCTTATCTACTACGCTGTCTCCGACAGGCAAAAGGCGATTGAGTTTTACAAGCAAGCTCTTTCTATTCAACTGGATATTGAAAACAAAACTGGTGGAGCCACTACACTTAGCAACATCGGTGCCGCATTTTTTGCTTTTGGAGACAATCGGCAGGCGCTTGACTTTTATAATCGGGCCCTTTCAATTCAGATCGAAGTTGATGACAGATCTGGCGAAGCTACCACGCTCAATAATATTGGTGGCGTCTATTTTGCTCTTGGAAATAAGCACCGAGGGCTTGCTCTATATGAACAAGCCCTTACAATACTTCGAGAGATTGGCGACAAAGAGGTTGAAGCCACAACCCTTAACAACATCGGCTCTATTAATCAGGCCCTTGGAAAGTGGCAACGAGCACTCGGCTTCTATTATCAAGCCCTTACGATCCAACAAGAGATTGGTAATGAAGCGGGCAAGGCCGCCATGCTCAACAACATTGGATCAGTCTACGATTTTCTTGGTGAGAACCAAAAAGCGCTCGATTTCTTCAATCAAGCCCTTCCAATTTGGGAGAAAATTGGTGACAAAGATGGTAAAGCTGCTACCCTCAACAACATGGGCCTCATCCATTATGCTGCTGGCGACAAACTGCAAGCACTCAATTTTTATACGCAGGCTCTTGCTATTCAACAGGAGATCGGCGACAAGCCGGGCGAGGCTACTACTCGATACAATATTGGCATTGGCTATGCAGAACTTGGAGATTTTGCAAAGGCAGAAAAACACTTAGCGATTGTTGTTGAGATAGAAGAATTGATTGAACATCCAAACTTAGAAAGTGATCGCAATGTCTTGGAGCAGATTCGAGCCAAGCTTGCTGAACAAGAGGGGAAGTGAGTTTTCAGCAAGCGCGATTCTAATATCTACTAATGGCTGGACACTGCAAGTAGCGTACGACTAAAACGGAAACTCAACCTAGGGATTAAATCATGATTTCTTACAAATCATTTATGATGTGTTTGTTCATACTGCTAACAGTTTTAACCAGTGCATGTCAATCAGTTCCTGTTTCTGTCGCACCGTCCCCTGCCGTTGAAAGTAGACCAGAACCTACCGCAACGCCAACCAGCTTCACCTACGGCGTGACCGTTCTTGATGATGAAAACAACCCAATCCCCGACGCCGAAGTCACCATCGAAATTGAAGGCAAATCGCCGTTGACCGAACAATCGGACGATATCGGCTACGCGCGTATGGCAGTCCCAACAACCCATGCTGAACGACCGGGGCGCTTGATTGTGCGCGCCAATGGCTTCGAAGTTGAAACGCGCAACATCGACATCTACCAAGATCAACTCCCCAAAACCATTATCCTGACTCCACAGGTTGACGGCAATACAACGGGGTTCTGCCCCAATAACCTCACCTTCTCAACGGGATTTAAACCCGCCAAAGACAACGAAACGCTCGTGGTTGTCTCAAACTTTGCTGACACCGATGGCAAAGACCCGCGCAATGTCACCTTTGATCTGATTGAAAAAATGCGTTCCGAACTTGAAACACATGAAACCATTCGCGTTGAACGACTCAACTGTGCCATCAAACAAGAAAATGGCAGCGAAACCGCTATGCAAATCGGCAAACGCGCGGATGTGGATGCCAGCATTCTGATTTGGGGGACTTACGTTGCACCACCAGACCCAGAAGTACGCATTTACTTTGACATCGTCAAACAGAAAGAGACCTACTTGGGTGAGGGCTTTGACCAGCCCTTTGGACCAAAGTCCATCCCAGACATGTTCGACTTTAAAGCATCACTTGGCACCCAAGCCGGACAGGTTGTGGCCTTTGCCGCGGGTCTTGCACTTTTCAATTCCAGCGAATATCTTGCCGCCGAGTCATTTTTCAATACCGCAATTGCTGTAGCCGATCAGCAGATTGCGTCGGACTTTTCGCTTGCAGTCTATTTCTATCGTGGAACCAACTATCAACGCTTGGGGCGCGCGCTAGAGGCTGAGAAGGATTTAGCTGTACTTTTATCCATCATCGACTCTGATTCCGATCTATATATCTCGACTCTCAACAACATCGGCGGGGTCTACTCTGCTCTTGGTGACAAGGAACAGGCACTGGAGTTCTACAATCAAGCCCTGCCCCTGAGACGAGAGGTGGGCGACAAAGCGGGCGAAGCCACCACCCTCAACAACATCGGCGGCGTCTACGATGATCTTGGCGACAAGGATCAGGCGCTGGAGTTATTCAATCAAGCCCTGCCCCTGAGACGAGAGGTGGGCGACAAAGCGGGCGAAGCCTCCACGCTCACCAACATCGGCGGCGTCTACGATGATCTTGGCGACAAGGATCAGGCGCTGGAGCTATTCAATCAAGCCCTGCCCCTGAGACGAGAGGTGGGCGACAAAGCGGGCGAAGCCAACACGCTCACCAACATCGGCGGCGTCTACGCTGCGCTTGGCGACAAGGATCAGGCGCTGGAGTTATTCAATCAAGCCCTGCCCCTGAGACGAGAGGTGGGCGACAAAGCAGGCGAAGCCTCCACGCTCAACAACATCGGCTGGATCTACGATGCGCTGGGCGACAAGGAACAGGCGCTGGACTTCTACAATCAAGCCCTGCTCCTTTTTCGAGAGGTGGGCGACAAAGCGGGCGAAGCCAACACGATCAACAACATCGGCGTCGTCTACGATGGGCTGGGCGACAAGGATCATGCGCTGGAGTTATTCAATCAAGCCCTGCCCCTGAGACGAGAGGTGGGCGACAAAGCGGGCGAAGCCTCCACGCTCTCAAATATAGGAGCTGTCTACTCTGCGCTGGGCGACAAGGATCATGCGCTGGAGTACTACAATCAAGCCCTGCCCCTTTCTCGAGAGGTGGGCGACAAAGCGGGCGAAGCCACCATCCTCAACAACATCGGCGGCGTCTACGATGCACTTGGTGACAAGGAAGAGGCACTGGAGTTCTACAATCAAGCCCTGCCCCTGAGACGAGAGGTGGGGGACAGATGGGGAGAAAGCACAACACGATATAACATGGGGATAGTTTATGCACAGCTTGGAGAACTTCAAAAAGCAGAGGAGCAGTTAAAAATCGTTGTCGAGCTTGAGGAAGCAATTGGGCATCCTGATTTGGAAAGCGACCGCCAAGTCCTTGAACAAATCCGTTCAATGATTGCGGAACAAGAAGGGAACTGAGGCTTTGACACCATGAATAAACAGATTCAGCTAATCAAAAACGAGATCCACTCCGAAAATGGCGAGACAATCCGTTTGGCATACGAACAAGAAACGGATATCTTAGAGATTTTCTTTGGCGAGAATGAAGCAGCAACCGGTATCGAATTGACGAATCAAATCCTGCTGCGCATCAACCGTCAATCAATTCGAGCGGTTAGCCTAACCATCCGCCACTTTTCGATCTTGGCCGAACAGACCGAATATGGTCCGCGCAGCTATCGGCTCGACAACCTTGAAGCCATGCCTGAAGAGCCACGCGAGATGGTTCTTTCGCTGCTCACGTCTGCACCCGTAAATCAATTCCTCAAACTTACCCATTTTCAGAACGCACCCAACGAACGTATTCCTTTCACATATGTGGAAAGCCGGCCACTGTTGGTCGCTGCGTAAATGCAGAATAGTCAGTGAAATAATGCAAACAAAAAAAGCGTTTATCTACAGAAGAGCACGTGCTCTTCTGTAGATAAACGCTTTTTATTAGAACCGATAGGCATCAAGCGGCCAATCGCTTTTCAATGTGCTGCCGAACCACCATTAACTCTTCCCGATTAAATTGCTCCAGTGCAGAAACAAAGACCGAAAGCAGAATCGGCAAACGGACAACAGGTTCTTCTTTTGTTTGGTTGCGCTCAATCACCGCAGCAACTGCTTGAGCATCTTCCCATACATCATCAGCGCTCATAAGTTTGGCATCTGATTCATGTACTTATCTGTCTTCCATATCTATTTACCTCCGACTCTGCCTCGCCATGCCCAATCTAATACAATCTCACATAATCTTATATACCTGTTGTATGAGATTATGTGAGATTAGCTCCAAGACCGCTTAAATAAGTGGTGGTAGTATCTGGGAACACACACCGTTGGAGAGAGTTGCGTGGATATGGCCGCGTGCATCGCTCTGGCTTGCATCTTTAGGGACGACCAATTTCACGGAGACCAGTGCGACGCACGCTCTCTCACGGGACAAATAAGGACTAGCGTGCGTCGCCTTGACCAATACTTGATTCGAATGCCCGAACAGGTTTGGTCAAAGCGATGCACGCGGGTTGTGCCCAGCTTCGTGTACCCCGCCAGCAAATAACCAAACCCGATAAACTTGCCTACGCTATACTCATACCAACCCGACGTGATCGGCTGCTTGACAGGCAATAAACTCATACATACAATTCGAACATGAGAGACCATTACGATTTTGGCAGCATGAAGGGCCGCAAAAACCCGTACACAAAATATCTCAAGCAACCAATCACAATACGACTCGATCGGGATACCGTCGATTACTTCAAATCGCTCGCCACCGAAATGGACATCCCCTATCAGACCATTATCAACCTCTACCTCAGAGACTGCGTTGCGAATCAGCGTAAACTAGAAATGAAATGGATAGCATAGCGGAATCATTTGGCAGTTGCAGTTCTTCGCGCCCTTCGCGTCTTCGCGGTCCAATTAACATCATGCGATGAACCGGCCCTTTTCTCATCCTCTCATCCGCACATTCCCCGCATCAAACAAACAATCCTCCGCCACCTGACCCGCATAACGCCGCGTCAAATACTCCACCTCCACCGGCGTGCCCGGCTTCGTGTACGCCGCAGGCAAATAGCCAAAGCCAATAAACTTGCCCACACTATACCCATACCCACCCGACGTGATCTGCCCCAGCAGCTTGTCTCCCGATCCATTCACCCCAAAGATCGGCTCATTGCCCGTCGGCACCGCAGCCGGATCATCAATCGTAATCGTCACCAGCCGCCGCGCCAGCCCGTTGGCCTTGATATCTGCCTGTATCGCCGTCAACGCAGCCTTGCCGATAAAATCGCCCTCCTTCTTCAGCTTCACCATCCAGCCCATGCCCGCCTCGTATGGATTATGCTCCGTATAAATATCGCCCCCCCATACACGATAGCCCTTCTCCACCCGCATCGACCGCATCGCGCCCACGCCACACGAAATCAGCCCGAACTCGCGGCCCGCCTCCCACAACTCATCTCGCGTCGCCAGCGCCACATCCATTGGCATATGAAACTCCCACCCCAACTCGCCCACATACGACACCCGCATCGCAAAAACGCTCGACATCCCAATCTCGATCTGCTGCCACGTATAAAGCGGAAACGCCTCGTTGCTCACATCATTGGGCGTCACCTTTTCTAGCACCTTGCGCGCATTGGGACCAAAGAGACCAACCGCCGCCCACGTTTTAGAAAACTCCCTTACGGACACATCGTGCTCGCCGCGGTTGCGCTTGAACCAATCCATTTCAAGGGGTAACGTGCCATTCCCAGTGAAGACCCAGAAACGGTCGGCCGATTTGCGCGCCACAGCCACATCCCGCTTGATCCCACCTTTCGGCGTGCACAGCAGCGCGTACGTCACCTCGCCAATCGCAAAATCCATACGCCCCGTAAACATATACTCCATAAACGCCAGCGCATCCGGCCCATCGATTTCGATGATCGACAAGCTCGTCAAGTCGAACAGCCCCACCGACTCGCGCATCCCCAAATGCTCGGCTCCCTGAATGCGTGACCAATATTGTGCCGCCCAGCCCGCCCGATCCGGCACCTGATCTTCATACTTCTCCAGCAGCCGCGCGTTCTCTTCCAGCCAGTATGGGATCTCCAATCCCGCCGACGGCAAGAACTGCGCACCCTGCTCCACATGACGCACGTAAAAGGGAGAGTGCCGAATATTGCGCGGCTTGCTCGTCCACTGCGCCGGGTGGATCACATCATGCACCTCGGCATACGCCTTGGCGCACCCAATCTGGATAAAGCGATCCGTTGTCTGATAATCGAGGAAGCGGTTCACGTCGATGCCTCGCATATCCACACCCGGCTCGCCATAAGTCATCCACTCCGCAATCGCCTTGCCCGCGCCACCAGAGTTCGTCACCCACAGCGCCGCGGCCACCCAAAAGCCATCCACCGTCGTCTCGCCCAGTATTGGCATCCCATCTACCGTAAACGAGAACATGCCATTGATCTTATACGGGAAAGTCACATCCGGATTACGCAACACCGGCATCGTCTCTTGCGCCACCTTATGCGCATCCACCCAATCCTCTTCCGTAAACGGGTGTTCCGCCGACTCGCCCAACTTGCGCGGATCCACCATCAGCGGCTTATGGTGATACGACCCCATGCCCAAGCTGTCCCACCAATGACGATAGTATAGCCCACCATCCATATCGCGCACGCTGGGGTAAATGATCTCGTGCTCGGCATTTGTGCGGTCGCTCACATGCGAAAGCTCAGCCAGCGGACTCGTCTTCAAATATTGGTGCTCGGCCGATTGCAACGGAATATTGATCCCCATCTTCTCCGATAACGCGGGCGTCCAAATGTTGGTGCAGAGCAACACCCGCTCACATTCGATCGTGCCGAACTCGGGGTTATTTGTCACAACCGCGCTAATCCGCTGACCGCCGGTAGCTTTCTTGTTCATCACAAAATCGGTCGCCTTCGTATGACCCACAAAACGCACGCTACCTGCACTCATCTTCTCGGCCTCAGTCGCCAGCGATCCACAAACGTGCGGACCCGCCACCACCGGCTTGCGTGGCGTGTACAGCCCCATCTTAAAGATGCTGCCATCCATCAACGGCATCAACTCGCTGATCTCATCTGGCCCCACAATGCGCGCATCGATCCCAAACCCCTTTGCATTTGTCGCCAGCCGCTTCACCTCGTTAATACGATTGTCCGTGCGCGCCACATCTAACCCGCCCACCATGTAGAGTGGCTTGCGTCCCGGCTTCCACGGCGGCAACGTCTCGAAGAGATCGACAGTGCCCGCGGCAAGCTGCTGCATCGATGTGTTATTGCTCAGCGGGTTCACCCCACCCGGTGCGTGCGACGTTGATCCATCGTTTTCAAAAAGCTCGCCTTTGTCGATCACAAGAACATCTTTCACCCCAAATTGAGACAAATAATAAGCAGTGCTACAGCCGACGATCCCGGCCCCGATGATGACGGTCTGTGCGTATGTTTTCATAGTTGTGGAGTATCCTAAAGTATGAAATAGAAGATTATAAGCGCGAGGAGGGTCAGAGAATTATAAGCGAGTATTGGTAAAATTTATAGTCGTTGAGATTCATTTACCGAGAAAGCAGCCGATCTACCTCCCCACCACCGGCACCTCTTTTAAGCAATGAGAGATCTCCATTGGAAAACATTGGATTAGCCGCATCGAGCATTGCCTTATGGGTCACGCGAGCCAATGCGGATCCAAGGCTAATCCGCGCCACGCCAATATTCGCGAAATCGGCAACCGTATACTGGGTAAACTTGCCTGCACAGAGCGCGTTGACCGGCACGCCAACCGCCGCGCAGACGCGCGCAAGATCTTCTATACTCGGCAGCATCGGCGCATAGAGCACATCAGCCCCGGCGGCTTCATACGCTTGCAGGCGGCGAATCGCTTCATTCGTATCATAGTTCCCCAACATCACACCATCTGCACGGGCCGTCAACACAAAGTCATTCTCGTGCTGGCGGATGGCCTGAACCGCAGCTTCGATTCGTTCAAGCGCGTGGTCAAAGTCATACGATTCACCTGTGGGTACAGCCGTGTCCTCGATGCAGCAACCCGCTAATCCAGCGTCTAGCGAAGCATTGATGGTGGACACAACGTTATCAATATCTACCCCGAAACCATTTTCGAAATCCCCATTAACGGGCAGATCAACAGCCGCGTTCAGATCCTTGGCATGGTTCACTGCTTGCTCGCCGGTAACGTGACCATCGGTTACGCCCAATGTGAAGGCATGGGCAGCTGACGAAGTGGCGATGGCTTTTGCACCTAGCTTAGCCAGCACGCGGGCCGAGCCAATATCCCATGCGTTGGCGAGGATAAAGGGCTTGCCGGGAACGTGTAGTTCTCGGAATGCTTGGGTTTTTGCTGTATGGTTTGTCATGGTTTCTCCTTTTGGATTTTATCCGTATCTGTTTAGGTAAGCACACTGTATTGAAAGAAAATTGTGGTAGTTTAGAATTGATCACCATCACCCACATTGTTTATAATGTTTGGCATTAGTTCATCGATTGGCAACGTATCTACCTAACCCTCTCCAAGTGGCTTACCTTTACCCACAAATATAAAGGACATGGCAAAAATTGTGGGTTGCCCATCTGTATACCCCCTCCTAACCTCCCCCAGTTTAGGGGAGGAACTGATCAGGGACGCAAGATCTGGTCGAAAATCCCTCAACCTTGTCCGCCCCGCGACGGTTCCTCCCCACGTTTGGGGAGGTTAGAAGGGGGTAATGCCTATGCCATCCCTACTACTTCGCCACCTCCCTACGCGATCTGGGTAAAGGTAAGCCAGGTGGAGAGGGCTAGGGTGAGGTCAAACATGGGCGACTCCAAAAACAATGCCACTTACCAACATTTGTGTGCAAAGCGAAACTAAAATGGGCAAGTTACGCCAACCTGTATACTCACGATCTATCGACCAAATAGCCGCTTCTGTGCAACCGCCAATCCCAACAAGATAAAGATCAAGCCAACCAACGCGTTCCAGCCGATCTGCTCACCCAGTACTAGCCAACCCAGCAGAATTGCCATAAACGGAATCAGAAAAGTGACCTGCGATGTATTGTTGGCACCCGCCCGTAGATTGAGCGTCAGCCAAACCATGAAAGCAAGCGCCGTATTGAAGATCGCCAGCGCAAAGACCGCGCCAACGGGGATGAGGCTATATTGAACCGTCCACGGTCGGTCGAGAATCAGCGCGATGGGCAGGATCAATATAGTTGAGGCCAGCAGAAATCCCACAGTGGTAACGAGCACGGGGGTATCGCTAAAGCGACGACCATAGACACCCGCAAAACCATAGGCACAAGTGGCACCAAGCACAGCCAGTTGACCCAGCACATTCTGCCCCAACCCTTGGAGCGCGCTCGGGCCAATCAGAAAGACGACGCCGATCATGCCCAGCAAAACGCCCACAATTCGTTGACCAGTCAGCCGTTCATCATGGGTAAGAAAGTGAGCCACAATCGCGGTAAAGAGGGGCGTCGTCGAGTTGAGGATCCCCGAAACGCCGCTGTCGATTTGTGTGCCAGCCCAAACGAATAGCGTAAGCTACGGTTGAAACCGCAGCCTGATACGGAAAACAGGCTGAAGCCCTGTTAAAATTCGAATGATGATTATAGGCCTAACATGTTTCCCATATCAGACGCAGATTGAAATCTGCGGATCTCAATCTGTGGGGAATGCCCGCATACGCGGCCAGTTCTACCCCGCAATCGGCCACATCGACTTGCGTGCCTTCACAAACGGAATCGCGGCCATGTCCGGCACCAGCGCGCCGGGACTCGCCATATAAAGCACCTCCGCCGCGATTGGCTCGAAGCCCGCGTAAAAATGCTGCATCGACTTGACCACCAAGATCTGCTTCTGCGCGGGATCGATGCCCACGTTGCTGAAAACTTCGGGGCTAAAGGTCTGCGTGCGGTTGCTGATCAGCACCACATCGACCCCATTTTCTAAATGTAGCGCGACCGAATCGCCCAAGCTGACCGTGCCCGCGCCAAATTTCTGCGTGGCGTCGCGGGCGATGGTGCCCACACGCACGCGCACATCCAGCGGATCGCCCGACATAGGACCCATCTTGCCGCCGACGCGCAGGTCGAGTTCGACACCTTCGCCCACTTCCATCGCGACTTCCACTGCCACCGGATCCCAAATGCAGCCGATTGCGGTGTTGGCTACACCTCGTTCCAGAATGCGCGCCAGCACAAAGGTCGAATCGTTGGGCGCGCCACCACCCGAATTGTCCGAAACATCGGCCAACACAAATGGACCAGAGGACCCTGCAATTGCTTTGTCGAGCGCGCTGTCAATAGTGTCGTAATTGGGCTGCACCGAGTCGCGCATGGCGTAGAATTCGTCGCCCAGCTCTTTCGCCAACGCGGCTCCTTTGGCCGGAGAATCATCGGTCACCACCAGCACACGGGTCCCCAAATCGGCCACGTCGCCCCACGGGAATCCATGCCCCAGAGAGACGGAGAGCACACCATTTTGGCCCTCCAAATCGCTCATTCGCTGCACAAAACTCTTCACCGGTTCTCTCGTCGTATGGTAGACGCCAATCATGTTGCAATCATGCATCGAGGTGACAGGTTTGATCTCGCCCTGCATGGCCGCCGCGATAATGTCGAAAAGTTCCTCGGCACGTTCGGGCGGGTCGGTGTGCGGATATTCTTTGAAGGTAATCACCGCGTCTGCGTTGTCGATCAGCGTTTTGGTTAGGTGACAATGCAGATCGAGCTCGACACCGATGGGAATATCGGGGCCAACCATGGCGCGCGCTCGCTCGACAATATCGCCTTCACAATCATCGTAGCCCTGCGCAACCATCGCACCGTGCATCATGAGGAGCACCCCATTTACGGGCATGGCCGCCGCCAGATCGTTTAGCAACTCGTCGCGCAGGGCCTCGTAAACGGGGCGCAGCGTTGTGCCCGCGGGGACGGCAAATGTCGCCAGACTCTCGGCGATAGACCAGCCTTTGGCCGCGGCCATCTCGCGCCAGCGGATCAGCGGGATGGCGAACGAAAAGGGCCGTTCGCCATAGTCGCCATTGCGCGCCATGTAGGTGTTTTCGAAGTTGGGCCAGCCGGTTAAAAAAGGGGAAAAAGTGTTGGTTTCGGTGCCAAGCAGCGCAGTGAAAATTTTCATTGGGGTCTCCGTTTAGGTAGAAAATCAAGGACCACGGACATCTTGTCCGTGGTCCTTGATTGCTTCATTCATTATTGATATTGCTCATCTTTCACTACTCGTTGACCGAATATCCTTCTGGGTAGAGCACAACTTCGACGTAATTGTCTTCGTTCAAATAGTCGATCGCAGCCTGTTGCACATCATCTGCCGTAATCGCCGCAACTCGCTCTTCGTAGGTTAGAGCATCGAGCCAATCTTCATCGGTGTTTTCTAGGTAGAAGCTGAGCACCGAGTTCCAAAATCCGTTATCTTGTTTTTGCTCTTCGCGTGAACGCAATATCTGTTCTTTGATCTTGTTAACATCTTCGTCCGATGCACCCGCAATCTGCAATAGCTGAACCTCTTCAAAGACAACCTCGGCTAGCTCCGTTACTCGGTCGGGTTCGGTGGCAAAAGCCACACCTAGCAGATAGGTTTCGTTTGGCACAGTCGAAATGTTCGAGAACGTTTGAGTCGTATAGGCACCGCCTCGTTCTTCGCGGATTTCGTTACGGATGTATAGATCAAGCACCTGTTCCATGACGCGTATGCGAATACGATTTTCGGGAGTTGCGTCTAGTTCACCGTGGAAGACAATTTGGACAATGCTTTGCTCATCTTGCCCTTTGTAAACGGTGCTGTTGATGACGGCTGCTGGCAGTTCGGGGACAACGTTGGTCCAACTTTCGTCACGATCCAGCGCGGGCAATGTGCCGATGTACTGTTGCGCTAACTCGGTTACAGTCTCTATTTCGAAGCTGCCCACAACAACAAAAGTAAAGTCACTTACGTCAGCGAAGCGTTCTTGGTAGATCTCGAAACCGCGTTCTAAATCCATCGAGTCGACCTCTTCAATCGTGAGCGTGCGGCGACGGATCGAATCACCAAAGAGCGCATCGGTTGTGGCATCCTGCAGTGCTGTGAAGGGCGAACTTTCGCGGTTGACAAGCTCGGCGCGCATTTGGCTGCGCAATGACTCAAATGTGTCTTCGTCGGCTCGGGGTGCCGTAATGTAGAGGTGAAGCAGCTGGAAGAGCGTTTCTAGATCATCTGTCACCGCACTGCCCGAGAAGCCCTCGTTGCGTTCATCGATCACGGGATTAATGCTGACCGATTTCCCTGAGAGCAGTTTTAACAACGAAGTCTGATCAAAATTGCCAACGCCACTGCTGCCCACAACGCTGGCAATCATGTCGGCGGAGACAAAGTCTTCATCTGAAACTAAGGAAGAGCCACCAGGACTATAGGCCGAGAAGACTACTTCTTCGTCCTTAAAGTCGGTTGGCTTCATAATAACGCGGGCACCATTTTCTAGCTCGATAATGGTTAGGTCAAGCTCCGGAACTTCTTCGGTAGCGATGATGGCTGCGGGTGCGGGCAATTCGTCAATGAGATCACCCTCTACTACGTCATCGACATAGGGCTCGATATCGCTGGCTAAAACGTCCTCGACAATTGTTGCAAGCTCTGCTTCTGTGGGCAGATCAACGCCCTCTTTTTCGGGCGCTGTTACGACAACGGAACGATTTGGATTGCCCACTAATATGTTGGTGATTTCGGTGATGTCGTCTACGGTAATGGTTGGCAGCAGGTCTTGGACTAACTCGTATTCGACTGCAATGCCGGGGATTGGTTCGCCGGTGAGAAAGTTGCGAATGTATTCGTCTGCTAAGTCGCTGCTGTTGGTGTTGTTGCTCTCTTTGTTTGCCTGTTCGTAGCGATTTAACAGGTCCACTTTCGCACGGTCTAGCTCAGACTCGGTGAAGCCATAGCGCCGCGCTCGTTCGACTTCCGTTAGCACGGCCTCTAGCCCTTTTTGCACCCCATTATCTTCGACTTGCGCACCAAACGTGGCTAACTCCATGGATCGGACCAACCCGCCATTGCCTGCAAACGAACCAAGATAGGGTGAGTCCGCAGCACGGGCAATTTCATCCAGCCTAAAGTTGAGCAACTGGTAGAATAGGATGGGCAGAAGGCGGTCGCGGTAGCCGCCGACGGTGGGAACTTCTTCGGTGAAAGTGTTGTAGCCGATGCGCAATATTGTTACGGGGTTTTCTGGATCGGTGATGACTTTGTAGCGCGTTTCGTCAAAATCGGGGACGGTGCCTTCGATGCGTTCTGGTGCATCTTCTGGGTTGGTGAGCGGGCCAAAGCGCTCTGTGATCAATTCTTCGATTGTATCTATGTCGAAGTCACCAACGGCAACGACGGACATGAGATTGGGGCGATACCAATCTTCGTAGAAACGCACAAATGCGTCGCGCGGTGCGTTACGCACGATCTCCATGTCGCCGATGGGCTCACGCTCGTCGTAGCGGGAGCCGCCAAAGTAAAGGGGCAGTAGCTGATGGCGGATTCGGGCGCTGGCCCCTTGGTCGCGCAGTCGCCACTCTTCTACAATTACGCCCCGCTCTTTCTCGATTTCTTCCTCATCTAGTGTGGCAAAGGCGGCCCATTCTTTGAGAATATCAAAGGAGGTTTCGACAGTGTCGGCGTCGTTAGTTGGGATCTTAAGGATGTAGACGGTCTCGTCGTACGAAGTGTACGCATTCAGGTCAGGACCAAAGCTCATGCCGATGCCCTCGAGGAAGCCAATAATCTCGTTGCCAGCAAATTTTTCGGTGCCGTTGAAGAGCATGTGCTCTAAGAAGTGGGCAACCCCTAGCTGATCTTCATCTTCTTGCAGCGAGCCAGCGTTGATAACGAGGCGTAGCTCTGCGCGGTTTTCGGGCTCCTGATTTTGACGAATGTAGTAGGTGAGGCCATTTTCAAGTTGACCTTTACGAATTTTAGGATCGATGGGCAGGATTTCGTCGGCATTTGCAATTTCGCTGCCAATGTTTTCAACACTGTCATCATCGATACTGTCATCATTGATACTGCTTTCTGTGCTGTCGGTGTCAACGGCGTTGGCATTCGTTGCGCTACTAATGCCGATGTTGCCGGGCGCTCTGTCGGATGTTTGTTCCTCGGATGAGTCTGCGGGGTCGGAGACTGGCTGCTCTATTTCGGTGGGTTGCTCTGTGATGAGCTGTGGCGGTATGCAGGCGGATAGCATCAGTGCCAAGGTAAGAAGAAACGGGTTAACTATGGAACGATAATTTTTCATTAGGATGTCTCCGGCTTATTTATAGTGCTTTTAAAGCTTGTACAATGGATTTTGCGAAAATGGAGGTTGACTATACCAGATGTAGGCGATACATATAATGGATTTGCTGATTGTGAATAGGCCTTATTGTAGCAATTTATAGGCGTTCATCTGGTAAACTGTAATACAGATGAGTTAATGTATAATGAGTAGAGGTTAAGTTATGCAATACAAATTTTGTAGCTATTAAAGAAAAAGGCTATAAAATGGTGCTGTATTTGTAGATAAATGTGGTGTATACTGGACACGATACCATAGGAAAGATATCTGCTCAACTATACTGCGCCTGCTTGAGACTGTCCCAAATTGTGTATAAATGGCGTTAAACTACTTAATCAGACAGAGTCATTTACACACTTTAGTGGTACAGTCACGCTTGTTTATGGAATAGATTGAATGATGTTCCATCTATTTGATATGTAGCCCGCAGCAGCACAAAATTCCATCTCTATTTTTGACTTTATTTGGCGAACAATGTAATGGAGTTAGACTTTTATGGCGCTGCTAAAAATATTGAGAAAACATCTATAATGCACCTATTAAACTTTAATATAAAGCCTCAGAAAGATTCTGTCCCACATCTCAAAGAGCAGAGATGGGACAGAATCTTTTTTGGTAAGTATAACGCATTGCGCGCTAAGTCTGTGCGCAATATGGTATTTATGACAATAGTACTGTCATTTTTTTGCATGTCCGTATTTTTAGGTCAGCTTACTCCGTTATCATCGGTTTACGCACAATTGCCTCCGGGGAATCGGTCGACTATTGCTTTTTTGACTGAAGCTACACATCGCGGGATTCAGCTAGAGTTGAAGCGGGTCGATTTATTAGATGAGTTGCCCGATGGAACGAAACCAAATGGTGAGTATTTTCTTGTTTTATTTGGTACGTTAAGAAATTTAGGCGACGACTCGGGGTGTGTTTACAGAAGTGATTTTCGTCTCGTCAGTAATGGGGGACTTTTTACGCTTTCGCGCAAGCATCGTCTTGCAAGCAATGTTTATGAGATAGAGTACCCAAGCGCGGCGCGGGGGCAATGTGTCGAGGCGAACGAAGAGAGTACGACTCTTCTGCTTTTCGATTCGGGCGAGTCGACTGAACAAACAACTTCTTCGACTAATAATTCGCTCACACAGGTCGATAGTGCTGTGGTGCTCTTTGGTAGTGAAATTATGGTGATTCCTACGTTCGATGAGATGATTAGTGCTGCAAATGAAAAAGTGAAGGATGATACTGCGGTGAATGAACAGGCCAAGGTGGAAGAAGCCGCAGAAGAGAATCCGAACAGTGGCACAGTAAGTGAGCCAGAGAAAGAAAAATCCACGCCTGAAGCGACCGCAGTAGAGCAAAATAGTGTGCGAGAAGTGCCGACTGCGACAAATACATCAGAGCTGACCGCAACGAATACTTCTGAGCCAACTGTAATCAATATAGCCACGATAGAATCTACGGATATGGCGAAACAGACGCTGTTTGAGGGTGTAGATCGTTCCACCGTTGAGCAAGCAAAGGTTATAAAAATAATAAGTGGTATGCAGATCGAAGCAGAGATTAATAAAAATCCAGTTACAGTCTGTTACCTTGGAATCCAAGCTCCTGCAAATGGGGAAGCCTATTTCGAAGAATCGTATGCGGCAAATGTTACCTTGGTGTTGGGTAAAGATATCTATTTGTACCACGATAATGCAAGCCAAAGCACAACGAATTGTTTGCAGAGGTATGTCTATTTAGAGGATGGTATGTTTGTAAATGAGGCAATTGTTAAGCAAGGCTGGGCAGCGGCAACAGAAGAGATGAATGGCGTTATCTATGGCCGAAATTTGAAGGATGCCGAGCGTGCGGCACAGAAATCAAATTTAGGAATATGGAACGCAGACTCTGCTGTGGTTTCTGCTAAGCAGCTTTCTTCATCCGCAAAAGTGTCTCCAACGACTACAGCTATAGATGTCCCTACGTCTGTGCCACCGACACCTGTACTACCGACCGCGACGGAAACTGTGCCACCGACACCTGTACTACCGACCGCGACGGAAACTGTGCCACCGACACCTGTACTACCGACCGCGACGGAAACTGTGCCACCGACACCTGTACTACCGACCGCGACGGAAACTGTGCCACCGACACCTGTACTACCGACCGCGACGGAA
>ENA-ORXM01002421-ORXM01002421.1-marine-metagenome-genome-assembly--contig:-NODE-2421-length-21733-cov-5.449390_pt1 | contig 21733 bp, 20 predicted proteins | sample MGYA00237867_ERZ511480 | MGnify/ENA primary metagenome ERZ511480 (study PRJEB26309, sample SAMN06266103) | marine metagenome | isolation source: Algal blade | place: United Kingdom:Sidmouth, United...
CCGTTGGGGCTGGCGCAATTTCGGTTAACGTGGCGGCATCAATTTTAGCCACAGAGTTTGCTAAATTTTTTCGCTTAACGGTAGTGGCTAATCCTGTAATAACTACTTCCTCCAGTTCATTAAAACTTTCTTTCAAAACAATATTACTGTAATTTCCATCAGCAATATTAAGTACTTCTGTTGCAAATCCAATGTAGGAAACTTCGATTTTGCTGTTTTCATCAGGAACGTTTAATGAATAAGAACCATCAATATCAGAGATCGTGCCTACGGTAGTCCCAACAATAATGACTGAAGCTCCAATAATAGGCTCATTTGCTGAGTCTACTATGATTCCGGAGATATTTTGCTGAGAGTAAGTGATTGATTGTAGTAGGAGCATAGCAATAGCTAGAACCCCTAATCGGGTAATGATTTTTTTCATACTAATTATTTTTCATTTTTAACTAATAGCCGAATTTAATTTAAAATATCGAATGATTTGCAAAACAGTTATATAAAATAATAATATCATTCAAAATTGACCTATTTCGTAGATATTATGTGCTTTTTAGTAAATATGAGCAAAAGCTAATACTAACTCGTAGCGGAAAATTTTAGAGTAAGGTCATCCAACCTTCATTAAATTCTTTAAACCTTTTTGTGAGAACAAGTTTTTTTCTATTCTGGATATGTGTTGTTGTCTTTGTCATTTCTCTTTTGTCTAAACCTTTATTTGCTTGATTTTCTTGATTGCTTGATTTTTATATTCTCATGATTATAATTAGTAAAAATTCTTTAATCCGTCTCAATCATGGACAAACCTTTAATCCTTCTTAATCAAGGTAAATCATGTTAATCCGTTAATCCTTCTAAATCATAATTAAAGTATTTTATTATTGTTGTGGACTCTTTTATGCTGGAGGCTTTTTGATCCGAAATTAATAAGTAGTCCTATTTCTAGATGGTATGCCTCTACATAATTCATTGCTTGAGCAAGATGCACATCTTCTAGGTTAATTTTTGCTTTAATTTCTACCATAATAAGTTCTTCAACAAAAAAATCTACTCTTCGCGTACCTATATTTTGTCCTTTGTAAGAGATTTGCATCTTGAATTCTCTAGAAAAATTTAGTCCTTGAGATGCCATTTCTATAGCTAAGGCCCGCTGATAAATTAATTCTTGAAAACCATTCCCCAAATGCTTATGGACTTCCATTGCACATCCAATTATTTTAAAAGTTAGCTCTTTATGTTTCATTGTTACTTTTTGTCTTAACCATAATTTACTTGATTTTCTTGATAACCTTGATCTAATCACGGTAATCTTCTAATCCTCTTAATCATGGTTTAAAAGGGGGTATTTATTCCTAATTGCTTGCAATAATCTGCAATAGTTTTATCTGTTTCCTTTATGCCGCGGAATTAATATTGCTATGCATCGGAAGCTCACATCCAAAATATTCCATTTTATGCAATTCGTCAGTTTTCGGAGTGGACTGAAATATTAATTTTCCATTTGCGACGCTAACTTCTTTGCCAATTGATCAGCTCCTGATGGTTCAATTATAGCTACATCAAAATTATCACCATTACAATCTAAAATTCTATTTTTAATGAAGCTCTTTAATTCTTTATCTTTTGGCAAAACAGATAATAAATATAAACTGAAATTTTCAGAGCTAGAATCCAACTCCTTTAATCGCCCCATCCATTTATAAACCTTCTCTTTTATATTAGCTGGCTTACTTAAGTCAAAAGTTATTGGCTCTAAATAATTCCACTTACCATTTTTCACAGCATGTTTAAACTCTAGAGAATTTCCATCTGTCTGAACAGTTCTACTTTCTAGACCATTCCCAAAATTATAATTTTCAAAAATGGACTTGTAGTGTTTAGACCAAACTTCTTTATCTGTTAGATAAGCAGTAGATTTTGGTTCATACTTTTCTACAAACTGATAAAACAAATCATCAAAAGCATTTTCTAAATTCGTGTCTATCCCTGCGAAAACTTCTGAACAATAAATCGAACTATCATCCACGGGGATTACAGTTGAAGATATCGACTCAATGGTATTATAAATAGCAGCATTACTATTACTTACAAAACTAGCTCCCAATGTATTGATGCTTACTTTTATTGATTTTAGATTTTTAATTAAATAAGAACTTTTAACATCGGGAAACAGATACTTAACCCTACCTATTCTTGATAAGGTATCAGCCTTTAAAAAAATTTCCTCTTTATTGAAAACCAATAAACCAACATTGACAAATTCACCTGTCACTCTATCTGGCATATATCTTATAATCTGATATGTGTATTTTTTCATGATAGCAAGTTTTTTATCTGTTCAATAAAATTTTCTTTGTTTTCCTTGATTTGATCTATGTGATTTTTAATCAACTCAAAATCACCTGTATCCCAATCAGGAGGAATCACTTCTTTTAATTCATCCCAAAACGCTATATCTAAGGGATCTAAAAAAGAATCCAAGATGGCGAAATTTAGAGTCTTTCCTTTAAGATGGCGATATAAAATATGGTTTTCAATTAAATCCTTATCAGAATCATTAAACGCCCATGGTTCGGATTTTGGTCTACCGATTATTGGTACGAGAAAACTGAAAGCAAGTTCATGATCTAATAGCCAGAAGTCAGTACCAATTGCAAACAAATTAGGTTTTCCTCTAGCATGAGCTCTATCTGGATTCTGAATTAACATATCAAAATAAAATATCTTTAAGGCTTCATCTTCCTGTTGTTTTTGAAGAACCGAATCAGGTCTAAAAAGTTCTAGACCCTCAATATTCTTACAGCCATAATTCAATCCAGCACTATTGACCAACCTCGTATAGCCTTCCATTTGTAGACGAGACTGTATAAAATAATGGTTGACATCCACAATAAATGGCTCAGGAGACTTAAGACCTACTCTTCTGGCAAGTATAGCTCCTACCACCTCCTTTAGTGCAGATGCAGGACTCATTCTCTCGCCATCCATCAATTTAACAACTATACTTATCTTTATACCTTCATCATCAACACCCCTTGTTAATATTGGTTTGTTAGCACCAGCCTCCAACGTACCAAGATATAAAAAAGGGACATATGATTTGATTTTGATACGACTCGCCAATTGGGTTTAAATTTTTGTTAGGTATAGTTTTGATGATAAAGATATAAATCAATTGCAATTATTGCTTATTTCTAAAGTATCTTAATCTGAATTCGCTACTAGTTTACGAAATTCCTCGCGATGCGCCAGCGAGCCCGTCCCGGACAAGCGGTGGAAGTGGTATATCCCGACTCTTCCGTCGGGATGTAGGAACGGACGACGCGGTCCTGACCCAGGCGCAGCCTGGTCGGGATGGCCCCAAATAAACTTGGCTATCAGCTGGAGAGGAATTTACATTTAGGTTAATTGCAGTGGATGCTAATGGCGTATTATGGACTGCGGGTGCTACTGGTATATTTAGATTTGATGGCTTATTTTGTATTAGAGTCTAGTTTACCTTACTTTCGGTTTCAAAAAAGATCTTGGCTGTTTTTCATCTCATTGCTTGTCCTCGCACGCTATCCACGGCACTTATGTATGCTTTCGCTCAACGCACGGACACCACAGTGATAGATGAACCATTTTATGCAAATTATCTTGTGCGTACAGGCAAGCAACATCCAGGGCGTGAAGCCATTATCGCGGCACAATCAAAGGAATTGACAACCCAAATAAAGGCTATCAATGAACATTCCAATAATCATATATTCGTAAAGAATATCGCGCATCATCTGTATGATATAGAGGTGAATTTTTTGATGGGCTATCATAATATATTTTACCTGAGAGACCCTCGACGTATTCTAACTTCTATGGCCAAAATAATGCCCGATCCTAGCATGATGGATATTGGAATCAAAGTGCAGTACGAAACAATGAGGAGGCTGAAAAAAGCGAACAAAAAATTCTTGGTCTTAAACTCTAGTGATCTACTTGCTGCTCCTGCATCTATGCTAAATAAGTTGTGCGCAGAATTGGGAATTGAATTTCAAAACGCTATGCTACAGTGGCCTGCAGGACCAAAGTCATATGACGGGGTATGGGCTTCGCACTGGTACAAATCGCTGCACAAAACGACTGGCTTTGGCCAAGAAAATATAAGTACAGATCCACTTCCAGCTAGACTCGAATCGCTCTGCGCCGAAGCTACCGAGTACTATAATCTTATCAATAAACACGCTCTAAAAATAGGCTAAATGTTACAGACTTCAGATCCAAGAAATAAGGATATAAAGATATACGTGAACGGCGAAATTCTTCCACGGGCGCAAGCCAAAATAAGCGTATTTGATTCCGTCGTACAAGGTGGCGATGCGGTCTGGGAAGGGTTGCGACTTTATCCTGAAGGGGTATTTTGCCTCGACCGACATATGCAGCGCTTAGTAGAATCGGCACATGCCCTCGCCTTTGCTGCAGTACCTAGCAAGCAGGAGGTTTGTAAGGCGCTTTTCGATACCTTGAAGGCAAACGGAATGAAGGATGAAGTGCACGTGCGCCTCACCCTTACCCGTGGCGAAAAAATCACTTCTGGGATGGATAGCCGACTTAATCAATCGGGCTGTGGCCTCATAATAATACCAGAATATAAGCCCCCCGTGTATGATAATGCACATGGTATATCCGTGATCACGAGTACGATAAGACGCAACTCTCCCCTCTTTTTGGATTCGAAAATACACCACAATAATTTGCTCAATAATATTCAAGCGAAGATACAGGCGAATGTGGCAGGCGTAGATGCAGGATTGATGTTAGATAAGGACGGCTTTGCATCAGAACTAAATGGCACCAATATTTTTATGGTGAAAAATGGAGTGGTATTTACGCCTTTTGCGCATGCCTGCCTTCCTGGTATCACACGCGGTATTGTTTTAGAGATCTGCAAGACACATCATATTCCTTGCAAGGAAGCCAATCTTTCTTTGACAGAATTATATAATGCGGATGAATTCTTCTGCACTGGCACGATGGGAGAATTGACGCCTATTCATACCGTGGATGGCAGAAAGGTCAGCTTAGGTGATGGCAAAGAGGCGCTGCTCCCGACATTGATTAAGCACTTTGAGGGGCTTCGGGCTACCTATTGTGAGGCCGTTGAATAAGTTCCTAAAAGCGTATTTATGCACTGGTTTTCTAAGAGTGTTTGGAGTACATCCCAAGCGTTAGATCGGTGTCATAGTTATAATAACCTCGCCTATTTTTGTTTGTTTTTGGGCGCTTATATCCCGTCATCCGCTTGTATTCAGCAGTATAGAGGCGCATTCAAGATAGTCATAGCTAGTATTCACTCGGTCGCTCATCCGTCGCTATGACTTCTTTCATAGCGACTCTATACTACCTCATATCGCTTCTACCGGGAGCGCATAGCGTCTTTCCCTTTATTACGACAATTCAATATTCAAAATCGGCTCTACCATTTCCTATCTTCAACTATTTTGCGGACATTGTGTAGCTTATATTAATAGAGGGCGCCACTATTAACAACATTCTTGACCGATCGGAATATTAAAAATTTTCTGATCAATCCATGAGACAGTTAATAGAGATACCCTAAAGAAAGATATCAATGACATTCGACTATAATGACGTAGGAATAGATAAAATGATTACCCATATTGTGGGAAATTCGGAGCGTGAAGAAGCACTGATATTTTCGGAAGGATTGACGGAATATTCAGAGGTAGCGGAGGAGTATTTGATAAAATACTTATTGCAGAAGTTCAATTCTGAAGACCTATATTCTTTTGATCCTGAAAAGGATTTTTCGATCAATAAGGTCTATTATATGGCGAAAAGTATTTTTGAAGACCCTAGCCAATTGGTTCATTTTTCGAAGGAACTAGGCAATCTACTATATGCCAATTCTAATCATCCGAAGATCAAGGAATCGAAGTTTCACGTAGCGCTATTTAATAATCTAGTAATTGGTGACGAGGTCGTGACAGGATTAGGTTTGTTTAAATCCCAGCTCGAAGCACCATTCTTAAAGATGAATCAGGATGGTGGTCGCATGAGGATTACTTCTGAACTTGGGCACAGTATTAATGGACTGGACAAGGGTGTACTTATTTTGAATATTGAAGAAGAGTATGGTTATAAATCGCTGCTACTTGATACTAAAAATCCAGCGATGGATACACAATATTGGAAAGATCACTTTTTAAAACTACATGCGATTAACAATGAATTTCATCAAACTTCGGAGTTCATGAAAATAACCAAGGACTTTATCTCTGATAATATGAGTGATGAGTTCGGTATCAATCGCGCAGATCAAATCGACCTGCTCAATAAAAGTGTGAATTACTTCAAAGATCACGACCGATTTGAAAAGACTGACTTTACAGAATCTGTTTTTGTCCAGCCAGAAATGGTCGCGTCGTTCAATGCGTATAATACTCTTAACAAAGATAGAGGTGCAGTAGAAGTGGTGGACAACTTTCCAATTTCAAATTTGGCCGTCAAGCAAAATTCAAAAATATTTAAAAGTGTATTAAAACTTGATAAGAATTTTCATGTTTACATTCATGGAGACCGTAAATATATAGAACGCGGTAAGGATGAGGACGGAAAAAAGTTTTATAAATTGTATTACGAAAGAGAAGATTAGGACATGATTAGAATATACATTTTTATAGCATTTGCTCTGCTTACGTTGGTCAGCTGTGGCGGTGGTGGTGGCATCAATGCTGGAGCACCCAAGAGTAAAGTTGTAGTGGTAGATAAGCCTTCCCCTGCTGAGATGGGCCCAAAAGGCGGTGAAGAGAGTGCAATGAATGATAGTCAGGTAAATAAAGCGAAGCAAATAATTGCCTCAGTTTCACCAGCTGCTATTGCAAGTGTAGACCCCAAAATAATCTTTAAGGCAAATTGTGCGAGTTGCCATGGATTCACAGGAGACCTGGGTGTCAATGGAGCAAAGGATCTGACTGCTTCTATTATCTCTCTCGAGGAGGCGGTAGCTCAGGTGTACCATGGTCGTGGGTTAATGACACCCTACAAGGATATCTTAAAGCCTGAGGAGTTGGTTGCGGTAGCGAAGTATACAGAGACTTTGAGAAAGTAGGATCTGAACACGTTTCACTCCCGAAAATTGGGACGGACTACACCGTGGTGATGTGCTTTTGCTTCTCTATATCTCCATTTTAGTTTAGGCTAGCAAGCTGAGCCTACTTCTCCAACTTAAAATAGATAACATCACTGGTATTCATATCTGCATTGAGGATAAAACGTTGTTGAGTAACGCCATCATCCACGATCACAGCAACTGTATTGGGAGATACTTCCCCTAGATTATGAGCGTACAAAATTAGGTAGTTAGGCACCGCTTTGTCATTATCTAATAGCACATCTATCTTGTGCTTTTCATTCTTAAGGGTAAATTTTTCTAGGATGTAGTTTCCGTTATAGTTGAGCGAAATGATATCTCCATCATCCTTTTGATGATCATAGACCGTTATACTAAGTGACTTATTCTTGACCGTAATTACCTCCCCTTTTCTTACGTTTCTATTTTTAATTTTTTTGATTTGATTATTCTCATCCCATTTTAGTTCGACAGGTCCACGGTTCTTTTGAGAGAAAGAGACGTTGTAAGTAGTCGCTACCTCCGACTCTATCATAGAGTCATCAATCTTGATAAGGTGAATAGTACCAGGGCTGCAGGGCACGCCGCTAATGTGACCCTCGCCTTCCCATTTACCTTTGAGGTTTAGCGTATATCCTATACGGTAAAATTCAAGTTTGGCGCTCTTCATACAGCTTTCTATATGACGTAAGCTGCGATGCGTATTGATGTAGCTTTCCATTGATTCGTCCTGATAAATTAATTGAGAACCATTCCATATTCCAGAGAAAGATTTTTCAAAAGATAGATAACCTAGACCACCAGCAAACTTGCCGCGGCAGACCATAAGTCCGTGTATTTTATCTCCTGATTGCGTAATTTCTACGTGCAATTTGCCAGACATATTTACCAATTCTGGCTGTCCTTGCCAAGTTAGCTGATTAATTTCCGCTTCCCATAGGCCGCTGAGATCAATCTGTCTATTTACTTGTTCTTTTTTTATTTCTTCTTTACTCTTTTTAGGAAAATTTATCTCAACCTGCGCCTTTAACGGACCAAAAGATACAGAGAGATAAAGCATCACAAGGCAAGTCAATCGACCAAGAAGAGAAGGCATATATATCATTATCTAAAACTTTTTCTGGATAACAAAATGAAGGCTTTGGTGTCTTAGGGTTTGATTTTCAAAATCCGCATTTCCGTTATAGTAATCATCATTGAGTACGCTATCAAAACTCTTAGAGAACAGTACGCTTAGGGCAAATCCTCCTCTATTAAAGCTCAGCGTTCCTCCTAGAATATATCCAAAGTCTGTGGTATTGAATGGCTCCGCTTCGTTATTCATTTCTGGAAAATCAGAAAACGCCATTTCTGTATTATTGCCATCTTCCCTGGCATCCAGTCTACCGCTTAATTGATACGCATAGTATAGACCAGCATTAAAATATAGACCCAGTCCTATAGGCTTAATCCCAGCTATCGCTTGACCTCTCAACTGATTATGTGTGTACGTAAATCTATCGCTTCTGACGGATTGAGAATAGCGCTGGCGGTGAAATAATAATTCTGGCTGGATATATAATTTGCGGTTAAAATTATATCTGTGATATACACCTGCTTCGAAACTAAAGTCTTTGGAAAACTCTCCTGCGTCCCTAGTCACGCTCGCGCGACTATTCCCTAGACTCACTTTCAATCCTGTGCGATTTGCTTGTTGCTCACCATTAATCGATGCATCAATGATGTCTATGATAGGCGTGTCCTTGCTGGAGTTTGGTGGTGTAGGGGTTGGTGTTGGATTAGTTTTGGGGTCGGTGGTCTTAGCCATTGGCAATGCTATTGGCTTCACCACGAATACAGGTTCTATTCCTCCAGTGAGGCCATTTACGTCTTCATAAACTTTCCAGATAGCAACTTTATCCTTTCCTACTACTACATCGCCAATATCCCCTTTGAATGTTTCAGCTTGTATTGCAATCCCGTCATCGTCCTTAAAACTAAGCTGGACATCATATACTTTATCAGGTTCACCAGTTAAATCATAGGTAACGAGCACATCTCTATCTGTAGTCGATACACGTACATTACTCACTTCTTGGGCGTGCAAAAGATTTATGGACATCACTGCGAGCATCATGGATAACAAAGCTGTAATATTTTTCATTTTCAACATTTTGGTTAATTATACTATTAGGACGATTTAGGGCATTTATCTGTTACAGCACTTTTGCAATAAAAATAGGTTTTAAGGTTTATTTAAGGGATTATTGCTCATTTGCTATGCCAATATCTTAATCGTAAGACCATGTATAAATAGCTTAGGTAGTTTCACTACCCAACTAAGCTCACCTTAACCTCAGCGCTTCACCCAAACAAACGGCCTTACATCCACATCAAAGTAAGCTGTGTTCATCAGATGAATGGAGTCCTTATCTGTAGCCAACATCACTTCTACCGGTTTATTAAATAACGATTCACTCGGATGACTATCATAAGATAAAATGGAGGTCTCTCCGCTTTGTCGCAGCGATGAATGGATGAACGACTCGTAAGGAACAGACCAGACAAACCAATATTTATCGTAAACCATTGCATTCATGGGAGCAATTAAGTTTCGTGAAGCCGCACCTTCGTTTACAGCCAATACTTGTTTCATATCAGCAATCCGTTTAGTATAAAATGGGCGTACAGTGGAGATTCTGTGCAGCCCAAAGATGATCAGGCAGATAATTATGCCAGCTCTTATATTTCTAAGCCAAGGTTTGTCTAGATTGATATAGAGCATAGGTAGGAGTATTACGAGCGATAAAACACCGAAGTAACCCTCTATCATAAATAGCACTGGTTTTTGCAAATAGCCGCAAAAATGAAGCACGAATAGTATCCAGAATATACTAGCAATTACTATCCATACAGCAGCTAAAATTTTTCTTTTCGCAATTAGATATAAAAGCATTAAAAAACATACTAGTAATGGAAAAGCCCACTGGGTTTCTACATAATTACAAAATATCTCCACTGTATAGAGCTCAGAGGTGCCTTTTAAAAAGCCTTGATCAGAAAGTCCTTTTTGAAAACTATCTATGATATTTCCTTCATAGGAAGTGCTTGTAACGGAGAAGTACTTGATCGCAAAAAGTAGACTGCAACTAGCCGCCCAAATGATATGCGCCCAACTTTTCCATTGTTCTAGCATAAGGAAATCGAAGAAAATTACAACTCCAAGCGGTATGAAGATGAGTGGGTGTCCTAGATAAGACAAGCCCGTTATGAGTACGCCCAAAAATATATATGTACCCTTACTAAATCTATGAAATCTTCCTCTATCCATCGTCATCCATCCCACCATCAGTGCTACGAATACAGTCGAGAGATATATCTCTGATATGGCACTATAAAATTTGTAGCGGGTAAGAATTAACAAACTGAGCACCAAGTACAATCCAGCCATAGCGTTGCGAAAACCATGTGTTATCAACACAAATATAGCATAGATAAACAGTATGGGCGCTACGGACATGAGCGTCAGAAATACTGGTAGACTCACTCCACTTTTCACTCCTATGATCGGTATCCACTGCCATAGATAATTTATCCAGCGATCGTGCGGAATGTAAAAATACTCCCTCAGGATAATAGTATAGCTATACAGAGATGCATCAAATGTAGTCCCACGTTCGAGCCATAGAGTATACGCAAGCACCACTATTCCCAACATTCCTAGATGCCCGATAATACTCAATAATATATGCTGTCTAGTATCTAAAGTCATGCGAATGAAGGTTGGTAATTGATCTATTTTTATGCCTTGATCTCTACCCTCCTTTCTTCATATTGCACCACATCTCCGTCGCGTAATTTCCTCCTTTTCCTCAATTCTTTATCGCCATTTACAAACACTTCCCCATTATCAATGACAATCTTCGCGTGCCCACCGCTCTGCACTAGTTGCTTCAACTTGAGCAACTGATTGAGCTCTATATATTCTTCTGTTTTCTTTAGCGTGAATGTGTCTGTAGTCATAGTTTGTATTTTGCGCAAAGGTAGCTTTTGATTTTTGTTAATTTCTTTATTTGGTGATTTGTTTATTCGGTGAGAAAACTATAGTTAGCTAACAGTTTTTAACTATTATTTTATGGGAGATGATTTTTTTTAGAATGTGGGTGTGCCCCTAGTCATCCGCAAAAAGGCGGCTGTCGAGGGTCGCGCTATTCGCCACCAGGTCCTGCGGACTCTCCTTCCAGTCGATGGCTACTATCGCTCACACAAGAAAAAAGCATTTGACATTTAGAGTATTAGCATTTAGCTAACAGCTAACCTTCCGGATCATCTATATATGCATTAAGAATTTCCTCTAGATTAGGTTTTGGGATTAAGCCTGTGAAGCGCTCTACTACTTTTGCATTACTTACAAATATGATGGTAGGCATAGATTTTATTTTGAAGTGCTTTACTAGTCTGGGGTTAGCATCTACGTCAATTTTGGCTACCACTGCTCGTCCTGCGAATTCTTCAGCGAGTTCGTCTATGAATGGACCTAGGATTTTACATGGACCGCACCAGGCTGCATAGAAATCCAGTAAGACAGGCACTTTGGCTTCTGATACTATTTCATCAAAGTTATCATCCGTTACTTGAGGTGCACGATACTTTGGTGTTTTCTTTTTCCAAAACATGAGTAGCAAATTTAAGTTTGAGCTAAAGGTACTAATACAAATGGAGCCTTTACATTTGAACAGCTACTTTCCTGAGGTAATTAAGTTCTTTATGAAAAGAACAATCAGCCAAATGTACAAAAAGCTAAAGGGTAATGCCATAATAATAAGTAAACTACTTACTGCTGATAGCAAATCTTGCGTACCAGTCGAGCACAAGCCAAGTGCAGTGACAGTAATGATTGTGCCCCAGATAACCTTGTCCTTTTTTCTAGGATTCTCGTTGCCGTTGTCGGAGAACATGCTGAGCACAAATATGGCAGAATCAACCGAATTAATAATCGCCGTCAAGACCAGTAGTGCAGTTAAAATCACTGTTAATTGTGAAAACGGCAAAGTTTCTAGGAATAAAAATAAGGAGGTGTAAAGGTTGTCAAATTCTCCAGCATAGGTTCCCATAGCTGCAATCGTATCGAAAGCTGCGTTGCCAAATACAGAGAACCAGATCATAGTGGCTATGGCAGGAATTAATATAGTAGAGATAATAAACTGCCGAATGGTTCTCCCCTTGGATATACGGGCAATAAAGATACCCGTAAATGGTACCCAAGCTAACCAGAATGCCCAATAAAAAACAGTCCAGTCTGTAGTAAACTCGAAAGATGTATTGTATGACCCAATAGATAAATTCAAATCTAAAAAATGATGTAGATAGTTCTTGAATGCTCCGAAAGTATTGGTGAAAAAATTACTAAAATTTAAAAATACAGCTACAAATAGCATTAGTAAAATCGAGAATGCAAAATCAAAATTTGCTAGGTATTTTATTACTCTTTTAATACCTGTTAGCGCAGATAGTGTTGCGATCAAACCCACTGTAAATACAATGATCAACAAAGAGTCATTTCCCATTTCTAGATCGAATAAATGATTGGCACCAGCCATAAACTGAGAGGCCCCGAAACCTAGAGAAGCTATAACGCCAACAATGGTTATCAATACAATAAATAAATTTATGCTCGTCTTTATCGCCTTGAAGTTACTATTCGCTAAGATAGCATCTAGGTAATTCAATGTTTGTTCTCGATACAGATTATATGACACTATTAACCCAAATATGCTATACATTGCCCAAGGTGTAAAGCCCCAATGAAAAAATGAAAAGGTTAACGAAACTTGTTCTGCGGAGTGGGATAACACTGGCGGATTTTGTTGGTAAAAGACGGGTTCTTGAATGGCACGGAGTAATAAACCTGAACCCATGCCCGTGCTATAAAGTAAGGCTATCCAGCTGAAAAAGGAGTATTCTGGTGGCTCATCACCCAAGCGCTGCTTTGCCATTGGCAAAAATAATAGTACTAAAGCGACTAATGTAATGAACAGTCCTGCAACTAGATACCAGTAGGCAAATACATTTAAGAGTACCTTATTTATATTTCCCAGTGTTGATAATAGCAGATTAGGTGCGAGTGTACCTGTGGCAAATACGAGCAGACTGAAGGCAATGGTGATAATAAAAATAATCTTGCGGGGCATATATCTGGCTATTGGATGTTTGCTTTTTGCAATTGGCTAATTTAAGCAATCTTCTCTATGTGAATATTCTTTCCGTTAAAGGCTATGTGGTCCCCAACAGATTTATTTTTTAAGAGTTGACCCATGGGAGAGGCTAAGGATATGCAATAGTAGAGTTCATCTTCGTAGGTCAGCTTACCCATCCCAATGGAAATGAAGTAATTGCCATTGCTTGTTACCACTAAATTGCCTGGTCCGACAACGTCATCGGAACGCTCTAGATTTACGCCCATTATTTGAGCTTTGGTATTTTGGGCGAGTAGTAGTTGACCTTGTGCTTTTTGATATTCTATCTGCATCATAGCTCTCCCCGTTTCATATTTATCGCCGACGCTGCTTTTTGTTTCATTGTCACGAGACTCTACAATAGATTCGATATTGGTCTCGATAGCTGATATATGTGCATTGACCTTGTCTAGGCAAATTTGTAGTAAGGACTTCTTTATTTGACCATGATTCATTCTCTGTGATTCATTCTCTGCATTTATTATAATCGTAAAGGTAAGCAAAGGTGCTCAAAGACAGGTAGAGCTGGATGTAACCTTTTCTCTTTTTACTTACCCCTTACAAAATATTTATGCTGCTTACTTTCGGGGTGTACGGTTATCACCCAATTTATATCTAGTTAGATGTTTGAACCAAACTGTAGTTATGATGGCTGCTCTTCTAGCTTGGTTAATCACCTTAACTACCGCAGCAATGCTATATAAAAAAGGTACCTAAGTGAAACTGATTGACAACTTTGTCCAGAAGTAATAATTCGTTTCTATGATCACCATACTACTTTCGCGGAGCGCCGCAGGCGCGGAGCTCGGTAAGCGGAGCGCGCAGAGACAAGCGATAGGCGCGGTATTGCTTTTGATTTTTTTTTCAAAATCAAATGCAATATAGCAGATAGCGCGTGCTCGCCCCGAGTGCAGCGGAGCGAAACCGAGGGGTCGAGATGGCCCCCAATAGTGATATTTCTTCTGTGTGCAACCTTTCATAATCTGCATTGTATTTGAGACATTGGATAACACTAAAAATCATCAGAATGAAAAATTTACAAATTATCTTTTTGGCATTTGCATCGGTATTTTCTTGTGATAAAATTGATCGTATAGAGGGTATGGGGCCTATAGTAGAGACCATCATAGAAGTGGATGACTTCAAAGGAATCGAGTCAGAAATAGCTGCAACAATCCATTTGACACAGGGAGATGAGATCGAATTGATGGCTAAAGGACATCAGAATATTATCGATCGATTGAGGACAAGAGTTAATAATGATAGACTGAATATCGACCTCGAGAATGGAAGCTATAAGGATTTTGAACTGACACTATATATCACGATACCTGATCTAAATTTTTTAAAAGTGGATGGTGCAGGAAGCTTTAAAGCGAGTGCTTTTGAAGTAGAAAAAATGCGATGCGAAATAGATGGAACTGGTAGTATTGATTTTGAATCTACGCTCGCACTTACGGGAGATTTTAGAATGGATATTGACGGATCGGGCGACACGTATATTCAAAACTTACAGGCAAATGATGTGAAAGTGAATGTCGATGGCGCTGGCGATATTACCCTCAGAGGGGTTGCAAAGAATCTGGAGGTGCACATAGATGGATTGGGTGATGTGCAAGCGTTTGTGCTGGAGTGCAAGACCGCTGAGGTCTATGTCAATGGACTAGGAAAGACCGAAGTGATGGCTACTGAAGCGCTAGAGGTGGACATAGATGGAATTGGTAATGTTTATTACAAAGGAGAACCAACTATCAATAAAAGTATAGATGGATTGGGTAAGTTGATTAACGCAAATTAGAAAGTCAATAAATAAACAGAATAGAGATGCCCATTGTGTTTGTAAATCATGATGGGCATTATTAATTAATTGAAATGTTTTATTCTGAAATAATTGCCATATGATTATATCAGGCGCAATATTAAAATGTGGAAATATGATGGTTTAGATTATTGTCTATACCGTACCTAATCATCATTTTTTGACCCCCACTAATGCTAGGCATTTCCAAGATACAAAATTACCTCGAGCATCCAGCGGTTCTTCTACGATCATATTTTCTTTCCAATGTAGAATGACAATACCAAGCTCTTCTATTTGCTTGCGAAGTTTATGCAGCGGAATAAATATGTCCCAGTGTTCTGCCTCACAAAAATTGAGTGGAGTAATGATAATTAACTTTCCATCAATTTTCAAAACGCGAAGCATTTCCTTTAAGCCACCTATTGGGTTGGACAATCGATCTAGCAAGAAACTACTTACTAATAGGTCTTGACTATTATCTGCAAATGGTAGCATGGTAGCTTTTGCTAATCCAAATTTTAAGTTTATAAGCTTCCGGCCTTGGATTTCTACTTTGATGGCAAAACCCTTATTGGCATAATCGATCTCAACCTGTTTTCCAAGTACCCAATGATCATTTGCCTGCTTCAGCATTTGATAACTATAGTCGAAGCCCCAACAGCTAGCTTCAGGATATAAGGTCGCCAGATGCGCAATCCATCTTCCCACTCCACAACCGATTTCTGTTATATTCCTTAAACTATCCTTTTCATAATAGGTAAGGCCAAAATCTAAAACTTTCTGCAGAGGGTAGGAACCCCAAATATCATCCCCCAAGTGAAGTGCCGTCTGCCTTAATACAGTCTCATAATATCTTTCGTATTTATCAGCTTGAAATTCACGTTTTGATTTTTCATAAAAAAAGGGAATACCCTGCCTGTGTATTAATGGAACTTGCATTAAATTTAATTTTAAACGAACAGACCAATTTACATAAATGTCTGACAACTAGAACTCCGCATTTTGATAAAACACTATCTGCAGAGAAATCTATTTAATCAAAGTTTAAACATCAAGTCAACAATGTGTGTTAATGGAGCATCATATTATATAACCACATTAAATAAACTTATGAAGTACGCAGTTATATTATTTTTCGTGTTAATTATATCGCAGTTTTCCTTTACACAAATAGATATTCAGACAGTAAAAGTAGATATAGAAGCGAGCGTGGTAGAATGGAAAGCATCCAAGGTTTTGGGTAAGCACAATGGAACGTTAGAATTAAAATCTGGTAATTTAGAGTTTGCGGATGGAGAATTGAGCGGTGGAGTATTTTTGCTGGATATGACATCAATACAATGCACTGATTTAGAGGGAGAATACAAAGGTAAGCTAGAAGGTCACTTGAAGTCTGCAGACTTTTTTGGAGTGAAAGAATTTCCTACGGCAAACTTCTTGATAAAAAATGTGTACTCAAGGGGGACGCCTGGGGATTATAAAATAGTAGGTGATGTTACAATCAAGGGAGTAACAAAGGAGATCAAATTCAACACGCTGATAGTGGATGATATAGCTAAAGCAACTATCACGCTGGATCGCACTGACTATGATGTTAGGTACGGTTCAGGCACGTTCTTTTCTAACCTGGGAGATAAGTCAATTCATGATAATTTCGATCTTGATGTGAAAATTATTTATGGTGAAGTGAAAGAAAATTGATTATCTATAGGTGCCATAGCACGCTCCGTCGCGATTGTCAGTGTATCTGGCAATCCCTTTATTATTTTTATTGACTTATATTTATTTATCCATAGCAATTATATTATATTTGGCAGTAATATGTCTTAATGCCTTTAGTAATGCATTAATAAACTGGTGGAATTAACAATCGAGTAAAAAAAGAATTTATATAAAGATCTTTGTGGTCATCTTTCTTATATGTGCTGCGAAGCACTGAAGAATGACTTTTATCAGAGCCATTGGAGTAGGGTCCATGGCTCTTTTTTTTGTTAGTGTAGGTTTGTTGCTTTTACCTAGTTAACCATCGTATTTATTGAAGCAGAATGACAGCGAAAGAGAGGTTTGTAATAAGCTTTTTCAACGGATCCCTAAACGATAAACAATAGTGATAAGCCGACTGTGCCTGCGATACTTAGCCCTGATCGCCTAAAAAAAAATGGCATAGATACTTGCTTATTACGTCCAATAAACTTTTTACCCATCCAAGCCTAGTCCATAGATCAATGCCTCTTCTTCTCCTTAGCCTTTATGATTAATCTCAAAGATTGATCATAGGTAAAATAGTTCCAGATCCAATTGAAAAACACGACTATCTTGTTTCGCACACCGAGGATAGAGAATAGATGAACGAATAACCATACGATCCAAGCGAAAAATCCTTTAAATTTGTAGCGAGGCAAATCTACCACTGCGCGATTTCTGCCAATGGTGGCCATGGAGCCTAGATCCTTATACTTAAATTTCTTCTCAGTAGCAGTATCTAGTATTTGTAGGATATTTTTAGAAAGGTATTTCCCCTGTTGTAGAGCTACTTGTGCTAGCTGCGGATGCCCATAAGGCATTTCCTCCGTTTGCATAGCAGCAGTATCACCGATGGCGAATATATTATGGCTGCCATGCAGTTTACATTGTTCATTTACTAGAAGTCTACTGGAGCGATTATAGTTTTTATCCTGGAGTCCTTGAATTTTCACCCCTTTGACACCTGCTGCCCAGATCACTTTTTTACTTCTTATTTTAGATCCATCGTGCATAGTTACAAATGTACCATCGTAGCCAGTAACGCGAGTGTCGAGCATAACTTTTACACCTAAGCCCTCGAGAAATTTCTTTGCACCCTGAGAGGCATTCTCCGACATTCCCTTTAATAGGCAGTCCGCCCCTTGTACAACATATATATCAACCTCCTCATTATTCAGTTCTGGGTAATCCTTTGGAAGGATATATTTTTTCATTTCTGCAAGCGCACCCGCCACCTCCACACCAGTTGGCCCCCCTCCTACTATTACTATATCTATCAAACCTTGCCGCTCCTCGTAGTCGGTGGTCACCAGCGCTTGTTCATAATCTTTGAGTATGCAGTTTCGCAAATATAGTGCCTCCGAAACGCTCTTCATGGGAAGCGTTTTTTGTGCTATTTCTTCATTGCCAAAATAGTTAGAATCTACTCCCGTAGCGATGACCAATGCATCGTAAAAAAGTGGTCCAAGGCCTGTTTCTAATTCATTTTTTTCAGTATGTATGGCAAGCAATTCAGTAATTCTGATGAATACATTTTGCTTCTCTTGAAAAAGTTTTCTGAGTGGAAAACTGATCGAACTGGGTTCCAAACCCGCCATAGCCACTTGATAAAATAGCGGCTGAAACTGATGATAATTATGTTTATCGATCAGCACTATCTGCACATTCTGCGCGGCCATTCGCTGAGCAAATGCCAATCCAGCGAAACCTGCGCCTACTACCACAATTCTTTTCTTATCCGTTTTTGGAATATTAATAGTCATATAAGTTCAAATAGTATGTGTATCATACGCCTAAAGAGAGGTTCACACAAAAGTCCTAAAAATTCATGATTTAATTTAACTTTAGTATAACTATCGCTTTTAATATTATAACATCTTATGGGTATCTCGATACGTTTTTAAAGAAAATTACTATTATGAAATATTTTATCATCATATGTAGCTTGCTGGGAATAGTTCACCTGAGTTTTGGACAAGATCATAGCACCATCATCGAAGGTTATGTTTACGAAACCAATAATAGGGGATACATAGCAGCAGCTAAGGTGACAATCCTTAATAATGATGACGGTGGTGTGGAAGCTAAGGCAGTTACAGATAATGAAGGTTTTTTCTCTGTTCTGATCGAGCATGCTCACTCTGGATTTACAGTAAAAGCGCAACACAAAATTTTCTTTTCCAATAGCGTAAAGGTTGAAAATGGAGAAAGTAAAGAAAGGAAAAAATCATTCGTAAAAATTGAATTAGAAAGAAGACCAGGTTATATATTCGATGTGACGCTTGCAGAAAATAACGCAACAGAGAGAAATGCTTCCGTCGATGCTATCCAGGGCGCTAAGGTTGAAATCTACAACAATACGTTGAGTAAGGAATCTCTAATTATAGATTCCCTGCCGTCTCCAAATTTTAATTTTAACTTTGAGCAGGGCAACCATTATACGGTGATGGTGCGCAAGAAAGGGTACCTTACAAAACGTATGGAAGCCTACGTCAATATAGAGGGTTGCATACTTTGCTTTGAAGGTATCTCGCAAGTGACTGACGTCATGAGTCGCGACAATGAGATCGGTACTTTCTTGGCAAATATAGAGATGGATAAGATCGAGCTCAACACTACATTTGAGCTTAAAAATATATATTACGACTATGACGAATCTTTCATTCGGGAGGATGCGAGCATCGAACTAGATAAGGTTGTAAATGTCCTACGAGACAATCCTGCTATTTCAGTAGAGCTTGGTTCGCACACAGATTCACGCGGAAAGGATGCTTATAATATGAAGCTTTCTGATGCGCGGGCAGCTGCTGCAGTTCAGTACCTGGTAGACCACGGCATCGATGGTGACAAGTTGTCTTCACGTGGATATGGCGAGACCCAATTGGTCAATGACTGTCACAATGGGATGACTTGTTCCGAAGAAGATCACCAAAAAAATCGACGCACTCAACTCAAGATTACAGGTATAGAGAAGATAGATCCGCTAGACAATAAATCGCTCAAGCAGATCATTGAGGAAGATTTGATCTTGAAAAATCTGGATAACAATCAGATTCGAATCAACCCTGGAGAAGAGCTACCAGAGGAGATTAAAAATGATATACTGAAGTTGAAAGCAGGTCAGTAGACTATACTAGTGCTTTAATTTTTATCTTTAGACGGGGCCTACCACAGTCAATATTGTCTAAAAGAAGCCAATATTGACTGCGGTCGCTACGGTACATAGCTCGCTCTTCGCTCGGCCCTGCGGGCTGCACTTCTATCTGATGTGCATTGCCATGCACATCAGATAGAAGTACACTATTCCCCATCGCTAGTCCAAGAAAAATTATTAAATGCTGAAAAATTGAGTATTGTAAAGTAGTGCTAACTCATAATTTAACAGTATTTAATTCCTACTGTTTCACTACATTTATTCTTCTACCAGAAACCACCGCCTTAATTGATTCATCGTACATGGCCTTACAAACTTGATTGGGCAGATAATAATTGCCTTGATAAGTAGCTGTAAGTCGTGTATAAAAAGACTTACTCTTGTTCATATTTAAGTCGAAGTAGGTATGGACTCGATCGTCTCTAATATCTTGTCTATTAAATACACTAGACTTAAACTTTGTATCAACACCAGTCATTCGATCATTGATCACCTCCCAGCCTGAAGGCAATACTTGCGTTAGCGCGAGGTTCTCATAACTAATTCCTCTGGTTCCTGGGTTGGTAACTTTACATTCGACTATGATGTCAGAAGATTGCAATATGGAAGCTATATCGAGCTTCTTACCCATACCATCAAGATATCGTATTTCCAATTTGAGATTGCTTTGTTCCTCTTTTTGCTGACTGATAGTCGGCTTCCCACTTGTCACGACACGTACGAACAGATCAATTTCGCTAGTATTTGAAATTTTTAGCTGTTGACCCTTTTGCAAGTCTGGATTGAGCTGAATACTGGCAAATGGTTTATCCGCAGCTATATTCATTTCATTTTTATTGGCGATGCTATAACTGAAGTTAAAATCAGCATCTTGTCTTTCAGATAGAAATTTACCGACTCCCAGCAAGGCAAAAGATATACCATGCGTATTATAATATCTGTTTGATGTTAGTCGCTTAGAAATAGAGTTTAAAATTTTGAATGCACCGTCACCTTTATTCATTAGTGCCAGTGTTTCTAATATCATACCTTCATCACGAAGTGTGGATCCGAAGTTATACCCCAGCTGAGTAGGAATCTCTTCTACTTCCACTTTTATATTATCTATAATTTCTTGAGCAACCTCTGGTCGGGACGCTACCACATATGCAGCAGCCAACCGCCATGCCACCATACGATCTAAACCCTTGGTTTGTCTTAATCTATTCATAGTGCCTAGCTCAGGTTGACCAGCTAGCGCTAGCGTGTACAGGCGATAGGCTTGTGTCAGATTATTATTATTTTTATTATCTGATGATATATGAAACTGATTGCTAGAAGATTTTTGATAGGAGAGCCATTTATTGATGACTGGCTGAGGTACAGCAAAACCAAGCTTCTTTGCTTCCAAAAGAAAATTACCCGCATAACTATTGGCCCAATCATTGACATAGGAACCTCTCCAGTAGGAAAATGCACCATTGGGTTTGGCAAAAAATCCAATCTTCGAAATTGCTTCATTAATATAGTACTCTCTTCTCCTTTTTTGATTTTCGGATAATACGACAAATCGATCTAGATAAAGCAATGGAAAACCTACAGAAACAGTTTGCTCTAAACATCCATGCGGATACCGTAGCAAATAATTCAGGCGCTTATCCAAATTTAGCGCAGGAACATTACTAACTTCCAACACGGCATCGTTGGTACCAGTC
>ENA-ORXM01002422-ORXM01002422.1-marine-metagenome-genome-assembly--contig:-NODE-2422-length-21733-cov-3.510621_pt1 | contig 21733 bp, 6 predicted proteins | sample MGYA00237867_ERZ511480 | MGnify/ENA primary metagenome ERZ511480 (study PRJEB26309, sample SAMN06266103) | marine metagenome | isolation source: Algal blade | place: United Kingdom:Sidmouth, United...
TAATTCCTGCAAATACGTCTTTAAATCTAACAATTATCAATCAAAACAGTCCAAGTTGCCCTGGGGATTGTGATGGCTCTGTTGTCGTTTCTGCTTCAGGTGGAAATAATACTAGCCCTTATCTCTTTACATGGAATGATCCTAATAATCAAACTTCTGCTTTTGCGACAGGACTTTGTGCAGGTACTTATCAAGTAACAGTAGAAGATATTGATGGTTGTTCAGCAGCTATGGCAATTACCATTAATGTTCCTGATTCTATTGAAATCAGTAGCACGGCAACGGATGCCAGTTGTTTTGATACGAATGATGGAAGCATCACACTTACGGTTACAGGTGGTACACCTCCTTATTCTTATAATTGGAATAATGGCAATACAGGGGCTTCTAGCACAAATTTAGGGCAAGGTACCTATACTATTACTGTTACAGATGCTAATGGTTGTTCGGGAAGTATCACGGATTCTATTGGAAGTCCTTCGCAGATTATTACCAATACAAACATATTTACACCTTACAATGGTCAGCAAATTTCTTGCGCAGATGGTAACGATGGAATTGCTATGGTTAGCGCTTCTGGAGGTGTGCCAGGGTATACTTACCAATGGTTCAATGGAGAAACAACCGATACGATTACAGGCTTACAAGCGAGTACTTATCCTGTTACAGTGACCGATGTACAAGGTTGTACAGCAATAGATAGTGTGACCTTAATGCATCCTCCACAGATTGTTATTACGACAAATATTACCTCTAATTATAATGGTTATAATGTAAGTTGTCATAATTCCAATGATGGTACCGCTACCGTTAGTGCCACAGGAGGTACGGGAGCTTATACTTACCTCTGGTCAGGCGGTCAAGCGAGTACAACAGCAGTCGGATTAACTCAAGGAACCTATGCCGTTACGGTGACAGACATCAATGGTTGTTGGAGCATGAATACCGATTCATTAACAGCTCCTCCTGCCCTTGTCGATACCTTTGTAAATGTACAAAACACCAGTTGCTTTGGTTTGTCTGATGGTACAGCAACAGCCCTTACGTCGGGTGGTGTTCCTGCTTATAGTTTTGTTTGGGACAATGGCGAAACGAATGCAACTGCTACTAATTTAGGCTTTGGCATACATACGGTTACAATTACAGATAATAATGGTTGTATATTTATTGATAATGTTAGTATTTTCCAACCTATAGAACTAGCAGCTAGTACATCCAGCGTGTCTGTTACCTGCTTTGGAGACAGCAGTGGTAGTGCAAATGTTCTTGGATCTGGTGGAACAATGCCTTATACTTACCTGTGGTCGGATGGTCAAACAAGTAATACAGCAACAGGCTTAACAGCTGGGGTATATACCGTAACTTTAAGCGACGCCAATGCCTGTAGTGTTACTGCTAGTGCCACAATTACGGAGCCTAATGACATGGCAGCAAGTATTAATATCACCTCAAATTACAATGGCTTGGCGATTAGTTGTCATGGTGCAACAGATGCAGAATTGACAGCCAATGCAACTGGCGGAACAGCTTCTTACACTTATTTTTGGTCGGATGGGCAAACCAATGCTATTGCAACAGGCTTAGGAATTGGAACGTATGCCGTAACGATTACAGATAACAATGGTTGTACAGATACCGCAAGTATTACTATAACAGCACCAGGGTTATTACAAGCCAGTGCTAGTGTAAGCTCTAATTACAACGGTTCAGACATTAGTTGTATTAGTGCAAATGATGGAACGGCTACCGCAATACCCATCGGAGGAACAGCACCGTTCACCTACTTGTGGCCAGATGGTCAAACAACAGCTACCGCAATTGGTTTGGGACCTAATACTTATTTTGTCCAAATAACAGATGCAAATGGCTGTTCTGATTTGACACAAGTCAGTTTAACAGACCCTGCACCAACAACCTTAAGTATTAATTTAATAAACCATGTTTCTTGCACAGGTGGTAACGATGCTTCGGCTGAAATTATCGCTACCTCTGGAACAGCAAACTTTAGTTTCTTATGGGACGATGGCAGCACCAATGCGATTAACAATAACCTAAGTGTTGGTCTGCACAGTGCCACCTTAACAGATGCTAATGGCTGCTCGGCTAGTACTTCGATTATTATCACAGAACCAACTCCTATCTTCTTGACAAGCAGTTCTACAACACCTATTAATTGTCATGGTGGTAATAATGGTACTGCAAGTATCAATGTGTTGGGTGGTTCTGCTCCTTATACTTATTTGTGGTCGAATGGACAAACTACCAATACAGCATCTGGCTTGATTGCAGGACTCTATACCCTTACAGTTACAGATGCTAACGGCTGTTCGGCTACCTTCCAAGAGATTGTTGTACAACCTGCGCCATTAGGCTCGATCTTTACCAATATTATAGATATTGATTGTATTGTTAATCTATTTGGCTCGGCTACGCCAATCGTTTCGGGTGGTGTTGCTCCTTATTCCTTTGTATGGAACAATACGGCAGCTTATAACGATAGCATTCCAACCTATTTAACGTATGGCTGGAACAATGTCTTTATTACAGATGCTAGAGGATGTACGATTTCTGATTCTGTCTTTATCAATCACCCTAATCCAATTTTTGTTACTGCAAATAGCACAGACATTAGTTGTTTTGGTTCAAATGATGGAACAGCTTCGGTAACCGCTACAGGTGGTACTCCCCCATTGTTTTATGCTTGGTCCAACAGTCCAAGTACTAGCAATTCGATTACGGGTATTGCCGCCAATTTTAATTTTTCTTGTACGGTAACAGATGCTAATGGTTGTCAAGAAGTTGAAAACTTCTACTTGTATGAACCAGATGAATTACAAGCTTCTTTTACTCAGATCAGTAATGCAGATTGTAAGAATGGTAATAATGGAATGTTAACAGTAGAAGCTCAAAATGGAACAAGTCCTTATACCTTTAACTGGAGCAATGGTGTACAGGTTGTAGACCCAAGTAGCGCAACAGTTGGCAACCTAAGTGCAGGAACCTACGCTGTTACCTTGACCGATCAAAATGGCTGCTCTACGTCTTTAGACACCTTCATCACTGATCCTGCTCAATTATCAGGTAGTGCAACAGACGATGAATTGGATTGTTTTGGAGATACAGATGGCGAAGTGGTCGTTACGGCTATTGGTGGTACACCACCTTATTTCTTCTCTTTGAATGGAGGACTAGTTCAAAACTCTGGTACTTTTAGTGGCTTGAGTGCTGGGAACTATGCTGTTGAAATAACGGATGCTAGTGGTTGTATTTTCACAACCACTGCTGCTGTTTCAGTAGCCGATTCTGTTGTTCTAAGAGTACCTGCTGATATGAGTATTAAATTCGGCGAAACCGTACAATTGTTTGTTCAAATGCCTGTAAATTCACCGACCAACCCTATTGTTACTTGGACACCAAGTACAGGTTTGAGTTGTGATACTTGTTATCAGTTAACAGCACAACCTTTTGAATCTACCTTATATACTGTTTCTATTACAGGAGACGAAGGTTGTACGAGTACTGCTGATGTTTTTGTAGAAGTAGATGATGATAAAGGTGTTTTTGTTCCAAATGCTTTTTCTCCAAATGGAGATCGAACCAACGAAGTCTTTATGTTGTATAGTTCTGGTTCTGTGGATCGAATTGAAGAATTTATGGTCTTTGACCGTTGGGGAGAATTGGTCTGCTATCATAAAGAAGGACGCCCTAATTACCCTGCTTATGGATGGGATGGCACTTTCCAAGGAAAAGCAATGAATACAGGCGTTTTTGTTTACTATATTAGAGTTCGTTATGTGGATGGTTCTACAGAAATTTTTAAGGGGGACTTAACTTTAATTCGATAGGTTTTTCTACAAAAACGGAGGATGTATTTTAATGGTATCAGGCGCTTTCGGAGTGTCTGATACCATACTTTTTAAAGCCAATAATATTTAATAAAGGATAGGTTTTTGTTATTTTTCTGCCATTTATAGCTTTTTAAGAGTATTTTTCTTTAATTTATAACAATAACAAAGGTAATATCTTGTTAATAATTGCATAAAGTAGTGGATTCCGCACAATCCAACTATTTTTAAATAAAAAACAAAGTTAATAAATGTATCCAATACGTAGTTAAAAAACTAGGTTGCCTTAGGATGCGTTAAAGAGTTTCCCTTTTAACTCTTCCCATTATCATTAGTAATAGTTTAGTAATTTTTAGTAAAAACTAAAAATCATAAAAAAGCACCAAAAACTGATTTTTTTTTCACAAAACTAATGATTAGAATAATACAACTGTATTTTTTATCTTTTTATTAAAAGGTAAAAAACCCGTATTCTATTAAATAAAAACAAGCAACAATTCACTAAATAACTTTTGAATACAATTCTAGGAAGCCCCCTTATACATAAGGCATAACACCTTTGTATTAACTTCTTACTCTTACTGAAATTATTCAAAATGACACTAATTTTGTAAGACATAACTGTATTCATACTAAATACGTCTCTATGAGAAAAATTCAACACTTCTTTTCATTAATCTCACTTTTATTATTTTTTAATACTACTTTATTTGCTCAGAGTACTACAACTCATTCTAGCTACAGTATCCCTCCTGTTCCCAATCAAGAGGAATGTGGTTCAGATAAAATTCATCAACGTTTGTTAAACAACAATCCTGTTTATAAACAAAACTTTGAAGATATACAACGAAGAATTGAGCAAGAAATGAGAACCAATCCGCCACCTCCTGGTCGTGCTCCTCTCTTAACAGTTCCTGTTGTTTTTCACGTCATGCACGTAGGAGAAGCAGAAGGTACTGGTACAAACATCTCTTACGAGCAAGTTTTAAGTGCATTAGCAAGTTTAAATGATGCTTATCGAGGGCTCGCTCCTTATACCAGTAGTGGTGTAGACATGGAAATTGAGTTCTGTTTGGCTTCACAAGATCCATTTGGTAATGCTACCAATGGTGTAAATCGAATCGATGCTTCTGGAACCAGTGACTATGGAGCGAATGGATTAACGACGACTGGAACCAATAACGAAACAACAATCAAAGCACTCAGTCGATGGCCTAATTCAGATTATTACAATATTTGGGTGGTTAGTGAAATAGATGGCAACAATGCGGGGGGTGGAACTCAAGGTTTTGCTTACTTCCCTGGCGCTAGTGCTGCGGTAGATGGAACGGTTATTTTGCATAATGCAATGGGATTTGACCCAACAGCATCTAGATGTTTTAATGTTAAAAGTTTTACTAATTATAATATTACTTTAATTCATGAATTAGGACACGCTTTTGGATTATTCCACACCTTCCAAGGAGATGCAAATGGGACTGCTTGTCCTACAAACGTTGACTGTACAACAGATGGCGACCGTGTTTGCGACACTCCTCCACACGAGCAATCTAATGCTTGTCTTCCTGGCACCAACAATTTATGTGGTACACTAAGAGACAATCATATTCACAATTTCATGGAATATTCTAGCGACGATTGTCAAACAGAATTTACTGCTGGGCAAAAAACTAGAGCAAGAGCCTTCTTAACAGGTGGTCGTGCTAGTTTATTGACCTCTTCAGGATGTACTCCTGTTGCTCCACCTGTGAGTAATTTCACGACAGAATGTGCAGGAACAAGTGTTGCAGGATGTACAGGTTCAACGATTCAATTCTATGATTTGTCTACACACGATCCAACTAGTTGGTCATGGACATTCCCAGGAGGCACACCAGCTAGTTCTACCGCTCAAAACCCAAGTGTTACTTATGCTACTGCGGGAACTTATGCGGTAACTTTAGAGGCAACCAATGCTTTTGGGGTCGGTTCTACAGAAACAAAATCAGGATTTATTACAATTTATGACTCTCCTACAGCAGCTTGTACTCCAGGTATTCAAAATACAGGATTTTTTGGGTACTCCTTTTCAAATGTCACCTTTAATGAGATTAATAATAGTACCGCCCCTGCCACGAATGGTCCACAAGATTTTTCTTGTACACAAACCACTTGTGTAACAGAGGGACAAAACTATACTTTATCCATTACCGTTGGTAATAGCGGTAGTCAAGCTGGTTTTTACGATTGCTTTATTGATTATAATGATGATGGTGTTTTTTCTGCAGGAGAAAGCATTTTCAGTGGTTCAACGGCTGCGGGTAGTGGTTATCAAACCTTCACCCAAAATGTACTCATTCCAACCAATGCTGTTGAAGGGGATTTGTTAAGAATGCGTGTTATCAATGATCAATTTAATCTTTCAGGACCTTGTGATAATCTATTTACGGGAGAATCTGAAGATTATGGAATTTTTATTTCTACAGCAGCTACAATTACGACACAACCAAGCCCAGCCAATGCTTGTGCAGGTGCCAACACTTCTTTTTCTGTAACTGCAACAGGAGGAGTTACTTTTCAGTGGCAAGAGGATCAAGGTAGTGGTTTTGTCGATATTACTAATGGTGGTATTTACAGTGGCGCTACTTCTGCCACCTTAAGTCTAACAGGTGTTACTGCACCAATGAATGGTTTTTTATATCGTTGCATTGTTGGCAATGGCTGTGACCAATCTCTTAATTCTAATAATGCAGCCTTAACGATTGGCGGTGGATTATCCATTACAACTCAACCGGCTAATCAAGATGGTTGTGTTGGGGATAATGAAACTTTCACCGTTGCTGCTTCTTCAGGCACTTTCCAATGGCAAGAAGATCAAGGTAGTGGTTTTGCCAATATTACTAATGCAGGTATTTATAGTGGCGCTACTTCCGCTAGCTTAACGTTAACGGGTATTACAACGCCTTTGAATGGCTTCTTATATCGTTGTGTTGTTAGTAATGGTGCTTGTAATGCTACTTCTAATAATGCTACTTTGACTGTTAATGATGTACCTGTTATTACAACAAACTTAGCATTAAGTACTATTCAATGTGAAGAGGAAGATTTTAACTTGAACATTTTAGCAAATAATGCCACTAGTTTCCAATGGTTTGAATTTAATGGGGTGACTTGGTCTGCCTTAGTAGATGGAGGAATTTATAGCGGAACCAATAGTGCAACACTAGCCTTTAGTAATCCAACAGGAATTGATAATTATCAATATTATTGTGCGCTTACAAGCCCTTGTGGAGCAATTGACAGTGATACTACTCTAGTCCGTTTGATTCAAATTACTCGACAACCTACTTCTCAAGCTGGAAATGCTGGTGATACGGTTAATTTCATTGTAAATAGTATTAATGAAACCTGTGGCAATGGTTGGGAAATCAACACAGGATCTGGTTGGACTTTACTAGTTGCGAATCCAGCCGTTTATCCGAATGGTGTCTCTGGCGATACCTTAAAAGTAATTGTTAATAGTAGCTTAGATGCAGCGTGGTATAGACGTGTTTCTTGTGGCCCTTCTTGTGTCAAAGCATCTGACTCCTCTCAAGTTTCTATTATTTTATTTAGTAATGTTAGAGGAAATATGTACACTTTTGATGGTATTGACGACTATATTTCAGTTGATACTACGCCACTAGGTGCTTCCAATACACAAGATATTTCCTATTCTTTTGAAGCTTGGATTTACCCTAACGATATTGTTACAAGACAGGTTATCATAGGTAATCATAATTATATAGGTACTGCTGGAACTAGTTTAGATATTGTAGGTGGTCAAGTTCGATTCTTCAAACAAGAGAGTGTTGATGTAGTTGCAGGAGCAATTACAGCTTCTGAATGGCATCATGTTGCTGGTACTTACGATACCTTAACCAACGAAATGCGTCTTTATGTCAATGGCTTCTTGATTGGTACAACCATCTCTACACAAGCAGATGGTGGTGGCGTCCACAATATTGGCACACACTCAGGAGATGCAGGAGTTGCTTTATCTGATTTCTTTAATGGAAAAATGGACGAAGTTCGCATCTGGAAAGTTGCTAGAACACAGACAGAAATCAGAGAATCTATGCATCGTTCCTTGGATGGCACAGAAGCTGATTTAGCTTTGTATTATCAATTTGATAGAGATAAAACAGCAGGAACCGATTTAGGAGTTCGAGATGCTTTAGGAATAAGTCATAGTACCGCACAGTTAGCAACAGCTTCTTATTTACCTTCTGAGGTACATGTTGGAGGCGGTATTTCCAATACACAATCCATCACAACAACTGGAAATGTTGTCTTTACAGGAACCAATCTAGAAATTGACTTTCCTATTACGCATCCTAATGGTGAGGTTGTTACCACACATATTCTTACTGAAAACCCAGTAAATCAACCTGCCAATGCTCCTTTTGAAACAGGTTACTGGGTAGTTAATAACTTTGGAACGGTTAATACAACCTTAGGTTCTGCCCCTTTATTTAGGTATGCAGATGGTAATGTTGGGACAAATTTAGTGACTGAATTCACCTTATACAAACGTGCATCTAGAGCATTTGGAGCTTGGACTACCTTCTCTCCTGCTGCTACAGCAGACAACACAGCAGGAAATAACCACTGTTCTTTTGCTGGTATTAATGACTTTAGTGTCTTATTCCCTGTGAATAATACCATATTACTAGATAATCAGTTCTTATCTTTTGAAGCGCAGCCAACTTCTGAACAATCTGTTCGTTTGTCTTGGAAAATCGAGGAAGAAAAAGACAACCAACTCTTTGACATTCAACATAGTGTTGATGGTATTAATTGGGAAACGATTGGTCAAGTAATGAGTTTAAATACACCGACACTTTATAGTTTCTTGGATCAAGAACCTGTTAATGGTCAGAATTATTATCGTTTGAAAATTACAACGATTAATAATCAGATAAGCTATAGTAGTATTAAAGTGGTTGAGTTTGTACAAGATATAGGATATTGGGTGTATCCAAACCCAAATCAAGGTGTCTTTAATATTGACTTCCAAGGCTTAACTGGTCAAGAATATAGCGTTGAAATATACGATGCTGTTGGTCGCAAAGTTTATGAACAACCGTTGACTAGAAACAAAAACACTTTAAACTTACAACGACAAGCTGCGGGTGTGTACACTTTGAAAATACAAGTTGGCGCTCAGAATTATTATACAAAAGTAATTATTAGTCAATAAGGAATTAACAAAATACTCTTCGTACAAATCAAAAGACGTTCTATTGAATAGAACGTCTTTTTTTTGTCAAAAAAGCTTGTTTTAGCTAAAAAATTCTATTTTTATAGGTAACTCTAAAAATGATATTAATTCTCCACTCATGTCTACTAAAATTTTATGCTGCCTACTTTTACTCTTAACTGGTCTATCTTCTTATGGACAGGCAAGTGCCGAAGAATTAGCTGAAGCCAGAGAAAAACTAGCTGAAGTTCAAATAATATATAGTAAAGAACATATAGAATACGCAAAAGCTGCCGTTGATCTAGCACTATTATATTATCAAGATAAAGATCCTTACACACAAGAAGAAGGGAGTGAACTAGCCTATGCAGCCTTGGCCATTGCGAGAAAAGAAAGTGGTGTAACAGGGGCTTTATACCTTGATTTGATGTCAAAATTGCCTGGTCCTCAAGTTCTTTTGGTAGATGCAAATCTAGATCTTGACCTCGCTAGAGATTCTCTAGGTGAAGAATCGCCTTTGTACGCAGAAAAACTGATCAAACTCAGTAAAGCCTCTCTTAAAGATGATTATGAGTATCAATATAGCTATGATCTTGCTTTAGAGGCTTATCAAATTTTATCCAATTTCCCTTTAGAACTTACTAAACCAATTTATGATTATGCCCAAAATAATCTTCCTCTTTATCTAATTCAAATTGTAGAGCAAGATGTACGGTTAGAGCTTGCTCGTGAAGGAAGTGATAGTCTAGAACTAGCAAGTGCTTTAGTTGATTTCAGTGCTCTAGGAGTTAAATATCAAGATGATACGCTTATTTTTATAGATTTAGAAACCTGTTATAAAAACCTAAAAGAAGCGCTTCATATTTATGAAAACAAACTAGGAAAGGAACATCCAAGTTATAGAAAGGCATACACTACTTTCACCAAAAATATGCAGGATTTTTATCCTATAGAGAAAGACATTTTAAATCGAATTGAAAAGCATGAAACTGCGAATGATCTATTCGTTGCAGATTTTAGAAAATACCTTCAAATTGTAGATGAAATTATCATCCTTGATTATACGGTAGAGGAAGCTTTTGAATGGGTCTTAGATGATTTTAAAAAATATCACGGCGGTATTGATAGCAAGTATTATGTTATTGTAAAGGATATTTCTGATTTATGGGATTTAGATGAAGATGAGCAAAAATTTGAATATCAGAAAAAAATGGTGGGCTACACCCTTAAGGAATTTGGAATAAGTGAGCCCTATGTTAGGGAACTTATCAAACAAATAAACCTTAGTGTTCCTCTTACTATTTCAGAAGAAAAAATTATCAACCGTTATAATCATGCCTTTAAAATTTTAGAGGACATAGAAAACAAACGTTCTTTTGATGCAAATGACGAAAATCTATTTCAAAAATATTTACCTCTAGTCATACAACCCTACCGATTCCTTTTGATAAGTGAGCACAATTTGAAGGTCAAACGATCTATCTATGGTCCTAATAGTGATGCTTATCTTAGTGCCGCTTTTGAAACCGCTTGGTACTACCTTAAAGACGATGATTTTTTAGAACAAGGGAAAGAATTACTTTTAAATGCACTTCAATTACTTGAAGATAATAATGTTTATTTGGCAGAACCTTGGTTAGATTCATTACTACTAGATGATGCAGACTATACGGCTTTCATCATAAAACCTGTTATTACAAAAGTATTCCCACTTGTAAATCTAAAGCGTTTGTTAAAAGCACCTTTGGAACGCATTGCAAAAGAAAAAGGAAGTAATCACATTGAATATCATCACATGTCAGAATTAATAGCTGATGCTTATTTTTTTAGCAAAAGTGATCCTGAACATGCCAAAGAAGCAATTGTTTTGTATAAAAACCTGTTGTCCACTTACAGTAATATAGAGGGGCAATCAATGGATTATGAAACATTACTTCGGGGAATTGTCAAAAATTTAGCGACCTATAGTCCTTGGTCTATAGAAGAATCGACCTTCTTTTTTGAAGAGCTAATTAGAGTGGGCAAACAGTATGAACTCAACCAAATAAATTACCCTTATTATGTAAAATATTATGCAGATTGGCATTACAATGGAGAGCGAATCCTTTCGGCGGAGAGTTATTACAAACTATTTATAAAGCTCTATCACAAAGATCCTAAAAAAGAAGAAAAATTACTACAATACATAGAAGCTTCTTACAACCTTGCTCGTATCTACCGAAAAACAGGACGTCCCAACAAGGCATTCTCCCTTTATTCAGAGACCTTAATGTTGAGTCGTTCTACCCAGCAATATATCTATATTGTCAAATGCTTGGACGATTTGGGTTTGATTGCACACGAAAAAGGAGATTCAGAATATGCTATCAGGCTTTTTAAAGAGGGATTAGATGCCTTAAAGATAGCTGAGACGAAGAGCTTTTCTAAGAATCGTTATAATAACTTTGAAATGGCTTTGCTGTATGTAAAAATGAAACGACACATTGCTAGAGTTCATTTGGACGATGGTTATATAACGGTTGCTGAAAGTAAATACAATGCGATTAAGGAATTTGAACGAGACGAAAACACTCCTGTCTCTTTTAGAAAAGATATTTCTTTACAGTATGACTTAGCTTATTTGGCAGAAATTCAAGGAGATTCTCTAAAAGCAGCACGCTATTATCAAGCTGCCATTCGACAGATTAAAGATAAGGATGAGTTAGCCAAAGCTAATATTGCCTTTGCAAACTTTTATCAACAACAGGAGAAAGACTCTATGGCAGCCATTTATTTGAATGATGCTTTGGAAATTGATTTGAATAGAATTGAAAAAAATTATAACAATCTAGCAGAAAAAGAACGTTTGCTGTTTTTAAATCCAATTTCAGAACGCCTAAATGTCTTCTTCAACTTTGCGCTTCCAAAACAAGATAGTGCCTTAACTATGACTGCTTTTAATGCGCATCTAAGGGTCAAAGGACTTGCCTTAGAAACATCTACCAATTTACAAAGTGTTTGTAATCAGACAGAAAATACAGTTCTTAGGAACAAATGTTTTCAAATGCAGTCGCTTCGAAAAACTTTGTCTAGATCCACTTCTTTGCCTTTAGACGAGCAAGATAAAATTAGTGCCCAAATTATTGATTTAGAAAAAGACATCGGTGTTTTTTCTAGAGATTTACGAGCGTATTTTGGAAAAAACAACAAAAAACTAGACTTTTATCAACTCAAAAAAATACTAAAAGCAGTAGAGACAAAAGATAGTTTGGCTGTTGCAATTGATTTTTTAATTGTAGACCAAGTAGATCAGGGCTATAAAAATTCTGTCTACTATGCTGCGGTTATTGGCTCTGGATTTGAAACACCTGTTTTCATTCGTTTGGCAACAGAAGAAGAGCTACAAGACGTTTTGGCACCAGATATTGCGCCTAATACCATGAATTACATTACCGATGAATTTGAAAGTCGTTATTTACATGAATTGATCTGGGAGCCTTTATTGCCTTATATTTTAGACGCCAAACGCCTACACATCTGCCCTACTGGAATTCTTAGCAAAATAGCCTTTGGGACATTAAGAACTGGCGAATACGATCAACGCCGAATTATGGACGACTGGTCGATTCATTATTATAGCTCTCTTCGTGATTTGCTCAATCCTCAAGTAGGTACATTAAATAAAGATAATACTAGTGTTGGATTAGTTGGAGGCGTAAAATTCACGTTTACAGAAAGAGAAATTCAGCATTTAGCACAACAAAATAACATTCCTCCACTAGAGGTACAAAATGCGTTCAAAGAACAAATGGCTGTTGAAACTGGCTTCGTTAATTCTAGAGGTTCTAGAGGAGAGGGTTTTAGTTATTTGCCAGGTACTTTAGAAGAAGTAAATGCTATTTCAAAAATTTTCCCAAGTAATTGGGTCGTGAATTTGCTGTCAGATACACTAGCAACAGAAGAGAATTTAGAAATTATGACCGATAACTCTCCTACTATTTTGCATATTGCTACACATGGCTATTTTTTCCCTACTCCGCCTAGTGAGAAGGAGGAGGAAGGTTGGCTTAGTACTAAATCATCTGTGACTGCTGAAGACAATATTGCTAGTTCATCCAATCCACTTTTGCGCTCTGGTTTAGCTTTGGCTGGAGTTAATCGTGTGTGGAAAGGTGGTCTAGAAATCGAAGGAATAGATGATGGTATTTTGACTGCCTTGGAAGTAGCTAATATGGATCTATTTAATACAGATTTAGTGGTTCTTTCTGCTTGTGAAACAGGTCGGGGTGACATTGATAATAATGAAGGAATTATGGGTTTGCGTCGAGCCTTCAAAACAGCTGGTGCCAAACAATTATTGATTAGTTTATGGAAAGTACCCGATGCCCAAACTTCTGAATTGATGCAATTGTTTTATAAAGAATATATTAACGGTAAATCTGCACATCAAGCATTTGAGAATGCACAACATACGATGCGAAAACGATATAAGAATCCTTATTATTGGGCTGCTTTTTTGCTAATTGAATAAATTAGTAAAAGCTTTTAGACAAACGCCTTTATTGACATAAAACTAAAACTATGGTAAACCGTACACACTTGAGATTCCTTTTTATTCTTTTATTCATTAGTTCACTGGGCAAATTAGTCCATGGACAAGCAGTACACGATGCACTGAAATTAAGTAAATTCATAGATAAAGAAAACTACGCCTTAACCGATTCTGTCGATAAGGCAAAATTCTATGCCATTTTAGCCCGAAACTTCAATACAGAACAATCGGGTCTGACTTATGACGAAATTGTAGACACTTATAGAGATAATCCTTTTATTGCGCCACTATTAACAGATGATTTAGGTGGTACAGCTGTCTTTAGTGGAAAGACAGGACAACGTGCCTTGGGTGCTTTAGCTGGTGCTAGTACTGGGTTGGGCTTGCCTGGCTCTACTTTTTTGATGGGTTTGACGGATTTCTTAGTCAAACGAACCAAACAAGAGTTGTCAATTGCCTTTTTTAGAGATTTTCAAAAAGTAGTAAAGCGCTCTGAAGAAATGCAATACCTGTTTCCTACTACGACAAAAGTATTGCTTAAAATTGATGAAAATATTTATCAATTCAAGGCATTTTGGGAAGTGCTTAGGGAGAGCTTTTTGACCGATTTGGAGGATTTAGTGTATAACTTAGAAGACTATGTACAGCAATCTTCTAAAATTAAAGACCCACTTGTTCGACATATGATGAGTGATTTCTTTAAAATAATTGAACTTTTTTATGATAAAACAACACCTTCGGATGTCATCAATTATTTAGCAGAAGATGCTTATCTACATACGGTGACTCCTGACGTTGATAGTTCTAAATTTGTCCCAATTTTGCAAAGCAGTTTGCAAATCTTGGGATTACTTTCGAAGTCTTTTGAACAGGAAGATGCGAATGGCTATTGGGTAGAACCTGAAATGGTGACCAAGATGTTGAGAAATCCTGTTATTACTACTTTGTATCTAGGCTTGATTTACCAACAAAGTAAAGACATACAAATGGGTGAAAAGACTTTTGCCCAATATTTAGAGCCTTTGAGTATTCGAAAAAATGCGGCTCGAGTTCGTAGTTTATTAAATACATTCAAAGAGTTCTTAGACAAAGCAAAAGCATTAGAACGTTTAGCAAAAGATATGCGTCGCAAAGCCAATGAGCGTCGTAGAGATAGAAATGCGGCTCCGTTGACAGATGCAGACAAAGAATTGGAGTACGATGAGTATTACGATTTTACTCAAAACATTTGTGACTTATTGTTGTATGCCTACGATTTTAAGAAAGAAATTTTGGGCGCCTCAACCAAAGAAGATAGCTTAGTACATACCTATTTGACGATCGTTAGTGACATCAATGGTATGGCATTAGAAATCAGAAAAAAACATTATACATCCGCTTTAATTAACACCTTGTTTATCATTGAAAAACTATTGCCAGAAGGTAAATTTAATTGCGAACGACAAGTTATGTTAAAATATGGGACTTTCATTGCAACTGCTGTCAAAGCAAAAACGGCTGCTGAAGTCTCAGATGCTATTGCTGCGTTTGCACTGCCTCCTGGTGGATCTGCCATTAAAAAATATTCCAAGTTCAGTATTGCCATCAATGCTTATGTAGGACTCTCTGCTGGGCAGGAAATTCTAACCAATGTTGGTTCCAATCCTTATTATGCTGTTACAACGCCTATTGGGGTTACCTTTAATTGGGGCTTTAAGAATTTTGGATCTATTGGTATTTTAGCTTCTGTTTTAGATATTGGAGCTTTAACAGCCTTCCGTTTTCAAGATGATAATGTAAGTGAATTACCTGACTTGAAGTTTGAAAACGTATTAGCGCCTGGTGGCTATTTGGTCTATGGAGTGCCCAAATATCCCATTGCGATTGGTATTGGCGCTCAGTTAGGACCTAATCTAAGAACGGTGACTAATGGAACCCTAGTGACTAAGACAAGTGGTTGGCGCTGGGGAGCTTTTATTGCGGTTGATATCCCAATTGTTAGTGTTTATACTACCAATAAAAATTACAAACAATGTTGCCGTAAATGTGAAAAGCAAGCTAAAAATAAACCTGTCAGTTTTTAGTCTAAAAAAGACTTTTATAAACTATTAAAATACAATTCATTTATTTTTCGTAGAATTCTGTTAATTTTGAGTCGTATATCTTTTGCTTATTTTTTGGGCGAAGGTATACGACTTATTTTTTAAGTTAGAATATGCTAACTTACCTTAAAAATTATTCTTTGGATGACCAAAGAGCAAAAAAATACGATTTTTATAATGATGAATCAAACATCCTCAAATGATACAGTAGCTTACGCTACTTTTATGCAACGAATGTATGCTTTTATGGTAGACTGTTTAGTCTTTATTCCACTCAATCTCTTAGGAAATTTTAATACCCTTGCAATTAAGAGCTTTACTTTAAGTATTGTTATTACAATTGTTTGGTGGATTTACAAACCGGTTATGGAATGGAAATTTGGGGCAACTCTAGGCAAAATGGCACTAAAAATCCGTGTAGTTGATGAGAGCTTACAGGACATTTCTTTCAATCAAGCTGCATTAAGATTTCTTCCTTATTTTGCAGTAAGTTTGAGCTTGCTTTTTTCTACTTTTGCATTATTTAATGTCGTTGGTTTTTATGAGGCAAACACCTTAGAAGAGTTTCAACAATTGCAAGAATATTTACCCAACAATAGTACCGCTACTATTGCTATCTTTTTCTTCATTTTTTCTTGCTCCTCTATTATGCTAGACGAGAAAAAACAATCCATACATGACCGAATTAGTCAAACCTATTGTATTCTAACAAAAAAGCACTCTGCCTACAATTCAAAAAAAGCCTCTCCACTAGATCATGATAATGATGATATCTTAGATTATAAATAACCAATGAAGCACTCCATTATTCCTATTTTCCTTTTATTATTCCCACTTAATCTCTTCGCTCAAAAAAAAGTAGAATTAGTCTTTCAGAAAGGACATCATGAGCCGATTGTCAGTATTGCAGCTAGTTCTGATGGTAAGACATTGGCAACAGGAGGTACAGATATGTCCATTCGATTTCGAGACTTAGAATCTGGCATTGAATCCAGTTCTTTTCGCGCCAAGCAATGGAACATAATGGGCGAAAATGCTCGTGTTGCAAGTTTAGAATTTTCTAAAGACAATCAGTATTTACTCTGCTTTGTCCGTTCAGAAGTAATGGACCATCTCCTACTTTTGCGAGTAGACGATCACAAAATTTTATTAGAAACCCTTCAAGATGGTGATGATCGAAATTTAGCAGGGGGCTTTTTTACACCTGATGGAAAATCGGTTGTTTTTTGCGAAGGTTCTCAAGCTAAGCAGATGGTTTATTACGATCTTCAGACTTTAGAAGCCAAGCCCAAAAGTTATTATAACCTCAACAATACCTCTTCTGAATCTTATCAACAAGAACATTGGACTTCCTTTAAATATGGCGTTTACCATACCCCTAACCAACAAACTACCTTGAGTATGGGTTTGGATTGGGGGGATGATATGGACGAGGATTATGAAACAGGAGAAGTTGTTTTTTTAATGGATGCTAACACAGGGCAACCAAAGAAAAGAGTGCTCTTGCCTGCTGTAAAAGGAGGACGAGTTTATGTCGCTATCCCTGATAAGAACAATCAATATTTTTATACTATTGCAGAAGAAGCATTGGACTGGAATAAGGTCTATTGGCGCAAATATAGTTTGGAAACAGGGGATTTGGTGGATAGCATGGGAGCCTTATTAGAGGAGCAAGAAAATGTAGTTATGAATCACTGTATGACGCCACAAGGACAATTTGTGTACAGTTATTATGATTCGATTTATGTTTGTAATCCTGGAGAAGTTCTGATTCCTTATACTTGGTCTGCTAAAGATGTTCGTGGAAATACTTCTTTGGAAAGTGTGCAGCATTTGGGGGACATTACAGCAATGACAAGTAGTGCAGATGGTAAGAGTGTCTTTGTTGCTTTTGCTGGTAATAATTCCGCGAGAGGAGGTAGTCATTTTACTGCTTTTCAAGGTGACTTTAAACCTGATATTATTACGATACGCCAAATTGATTTATCTACAGGTATTGTATTAAGAGAATATGCTTCTCTTGGAAAAATGATCAATGCACTAGCATTTGATCCTAAGGGAAAAAGCCTTTGGATGGTAGAAAATGAGAGTTCCTACGTTCCCAACAAACCTTCTTTGCTCAATGTCTGGAAGTTTAGAGAGGTCGGAAACTTACCCTTTACCACACTTTCATCTGATGAAGTAAGACGCTTGGTTTTCACCCCTAATCAACAAACTTGTTTTATTGATTATTATTGGTTTCATGGAGCGGGAATTGTACAGACTAAGGATTATAAGTATCAAGATGTTTCTACTCCTCGCGAAGAAAATTTGAATGGGCAACAATTGTTCCTCTTAGAAGAATCGGAAAAAGGGTTCAAGTTTATAGACAAATCAGTTCTTGTCAATCAATCTTATACCACAGCTATTGACGAAGATTTTCGTTTGTATGCCATTAATAATAATGACCTACAAAACAATCACTACGTAGGGCAGCTAAAAATGCCCAATCCCAAAGAAGAACATAAACCCAATGTGCATTTTATGAATGCAGGGAAAGAGGTTGCTCTATTAACCGTTGGAAAAATCAAAAATTATGAAAAAGTAAGCCTCAATAATGCTTTGCATTTTTATGATGTTACGACAGGTAAAAAAACTGGGAAATTAGACTTTGGAGCGATGTTCTGGGATTTTGGAGAACGCAATGCTACGGCAACAAATCCTCAAGAAACACTCTTTGCTATTGCCGCAGAAGAAGAGTACAAAAGTAGAACGGAAGAGGTTGCCAACATCTATATTGTTGATGCTGTAAAGCACCATATTAAGACTAAAATTCCATTGATCGTAGAGGATTGTTTTTATTGGAAAACGGTCAAGAATGAAGCAAAAAAAATCTGTGCTCCTGTTGAAGTTTCTACCTTAGCCTTTAGTCCTAATTCTAAATTATTAGTAGGTGGTTGGGGCAATCATCAAGTTAAGATTTGGGATGTTAAGACAGGGCAACTCTTACAAAGTTTGGAAGGACATTCAAGCTTGGTTTCTGCTATTAGTTTTCATCCTAAAAAAGCTATTATGGCAACGGCTAGTCAAGACGCACAGGTCATCTTTTGGGATACCAAAACTTGGTCTATTCTAGCCAAAATGATCTTAGTAGGTCAAAATGATTACATTTTATATACGGAAGAAGGTTATTATATGGCGACACAAAAAGCCTTGGATTGGGTAGCTTTTAAAAAGGAAAAACAATTGTTTAATTTTGAGCAATTTGATCTAAAGTTTAATCGTCCTGATATTTTAATGGATTCACTGGATTTAGCAAGTTCTATTCTAAATCGAATGTTGCAAAAAGCTTATAATAAGCGCTTAGAAAAGATGGGGTATACACCTGATATGCTAGATGATAAATTTCATGTTCCCACTCTAGAAATTGTGCAAGAACTTCCTTTTGAGGTACCAACAGCTCAATTTGAATTTGCGGTTCAGTTAGAGGATACTAAAGAGGATTTAAACCGTTTAAATGTTTATGTCAATGATGTTCCAATCTATGGTTTATTAGGCAAAGATTTATCTTCGAAAAATCCTTCTAAACAAATCGTCAACATCCAACTTCAATTATCACAAGGACTTAATGAAATCACCCTTTCGGTTAGTAATAACAAGGGTGCAGAAAGTTTAAAAAGAAAAAAAATTATCGCCTACAACCAACTAACCAAACAAGCAGTTGATTTACATATTTTTAGCGTGGGTGTTTCTAATTATAAGGACAGTAGTAGAAATTTAACCTTTGCGAGCAAAGATGCTGAGGATATTGCCAAAGCTTTTTCAAAGCAAGCTCCACATTATCAAACCATTCACCAACACGTTATTACCAATAAAGAGGCCACTCTAGCAACGATTTTAAAAAAACTAGATCAACTCAAAAAAACGGCTGTAGACGATGAGATTATTTTCTATTTCTCTTGTCATGGCTTATTAGACGATCAATTAAACTATTACCTTGCCTTACATAATACTGATTTTAAACAACCTCAATCTCAAGGACTTTCCTATCAAGTTTTAGAAACTGCCTTAGCACAAATTCCTGCCCGAAAACGCCTGCTATTTATAGACGCTTGTCACTCTGGAGAAGTCGATAAATCAGAAATAGAATTAGCCCAAAGTGAAGTGCTAGACAATGCAGATGTTCGTATGCGTCCCAAAAGTGGCAACTATACGGTGCGTCCCAAAATGGGACTCAATAATTCCTTTGCTTATATGCAAACCTTATTTTCTAATGTAACTAAAGGAACGGGAACTACCGTTATTTCAGCAGCAGGAGGAATGGAGTTTGCCTTGGAATCTAAAGACTGGAATAATAGTGCGTTTACTTATTCTATCTTAGAAGGTTTGGACTCCCAAAAAGCAGATTTAGATCAAAATGGTTTTGTGAAAATTTCAGAATTACAGCAATATGTGACCTTTAAAGTTCATCAATTAACAGAGGGCAAACAGGTTCCTACCACTAGACATATTAATAGAAGTAATGACTTTCTAATTTATAGATATTAATACCATTTAATAAATGGTATCTTTTCTTTGCACAAAGCAATCTTCCCAAGCTAGTATTTTTTATTTTTTGCTAATACTTCGTCAAGGCAGAAAAGGGGAAATAACCCGCTATTTAAGTTTTTGCTAACGAAAATAGGCAATAAAACTAGTCATTTTCAGTGCGAGAATTTTTCGGCAATTAATACCCCTCGCAACAAGCTTTTAGAATCCATATATTATTACAAAAAGAGAGAATCCTTTTTATCTTTGTAAGGAATATTTTTATTGTACCCAATCAATCTATTTCTTGCGATGCATTCCCTAGATAAAAACAAATTACAATACCGATTAGCAGTACCTAAAGATGCCCTTTGTTTATCTGTACTTTTTAGACAAGTTTACATTCATAACTATGCCATCGAAGGGGTACCCGCAGATTTTTCTAGATTTATTGTAGAGCAATTTGCCATCCCAAAAATTGAACAAAAAATACGAGAACGCCCAAATTGTATGTTAATAGCAACCTACAAAGGCAATCTAGCAGGAGTGGCAGAAATTGAATATGACAAGCAGTGTCCTATTGGCAATCTTACAGCACCTGAATTAAACAAACTCTATGTTTTAGAACACTTTACTGGTTTGGGTCTTGGACGTCAATTATTATACAATGTGGAGCAACAACTACAAGAAGAAGGCTATCGAGAGCTTTGGTTGTGGGTATATGCTATTAATGATCGTGCCGTTCAATTTTATAAGCAACAACAGTACAAATGGTTAGGAAATGCCTTTTTTGAATTGGAAGGCATTCAGTATGAAAATGAAGTTCTATATAAATCACTCACTTAAAAACCAACCAATGACTACGATATCTACTAATAATAACCGCACGGATAGTATTGATTTGTTGCGTGGATTTATTATGCTGCTTATGGCTTTAGATCATGCTAGTGCTATGATTGGACGTATGCATTTTAGTGAATTTTGGGGTGTTCCTTTTAGTGGTTATCCCAATTTAGGTTGGTGGTTGACTCGATTTTTGAGTCATCTTTGTGCACCAGGTTTTTTCTTTTTGATGGGAATGAGTATTTTTTTATTTGCACAGAAACGCTTACAGTCAAAGTGGTCTAATCGACAAATTCATACTTATTTTTTAAAGCGTGGCGGGATTATTCTCTTACTAATGTTTTTTTTAGAATTTCCTGCTTGGGTGATTAGTATGTCTTTACGCATTCAAGATCCCTCTATTGCTCCTTCTGGATCTCAAATGCCTGGTTTAGCAGGAAGTTATTTCCTAATTCCTACTTCTGTTCTATACGGTTTGGGGGCTTGTATGATGATAGCAGGTTTCTTTTGGCGGTTAAAATCGTGGCAATTGTTGAGTATTACACTTGGAAGTTTTGCCTTATCTTGGTGGTATATTAGCCATTCTAATCCTAGTCTTGCTTTTAATGCTTTGGAACACTTTTTATTAGTACCTGGAAAATCTCCTGGTGCTTTAGTTATCTATCCTATTATTCCTTGGTTAGTCATTACTACCTTTGGAATGTTT